>JADMIO010848901.1_pt1 | contig 97609 bp, 103 predicted proteins | sample 8958161 | NCBI WGS metagenome assembly JADMIO01 (sample SAMN16585339, study PRJNA669376) | soil metagenome | isolation source: Crop rotation soil | place: USA: Cullars Rotation, Alabama | collected 2011
CGACAACTTGTCCACGTGGAATTCTAAGCTTAGGATCCCAATGTGCTGGAAAGGATTTAGCATCCTTACTTTACTAGGGGAATCAGCTAATACTCTTAAGAATGCAAGATAATGCCGAGGTTGTATATTACTCATAGTATAACTGGTTTTCATTATGTCCCTCACAGTATCTTCATAATCTCTAACTAACGGAGCTTTTTCAGTCATGTATCTGTCTAAGAAACTATTTATTTAAAGATTTATATTAGAATTAATCTGCACCCATCATTCTTGCCCAGAATGAAGGACGATCTTTCTCAGAATTATAAGAAACATTTACGATTTTAGAAGCAATTTCTTTGTATGCACGAGCTGCCTTTGATTTAGGATGAGTGTGAACAATAGCGTCCTTTAGGCTAAGAGCTTCTTGCATTTTAGAGTCTTCAGGTACCATTCCAAGAATAGGAATTTCTAACATTTCTCTAACCATATCTGGCTGCATTTCAAAAGTGTTTTTTCTTACTTTTGTTACAATAACTCCCAGTATTCTTTTGTTCATTTGTTGTGCCATTTTAATCACTTTAAGAGCATCAGTAATTGCTGGCATTTCTGGGTTAGTTACAATTATTATTTCATCTGCTAGGTCAATTGAGGATAAGGCTTCACTTCCTAGACCCGCTGCACTGTCAACTAAAATGTAGTCTGAAATCTTATAGAATTCTTTTTTGAAGTCTTTTAGCTTTTCTGGCTTTATTTTTTTAAGTTCTTTAATAGAAAGCGAAGAAGGCATGATCTTTATTCCAGATTCATGTTCATATACTGCTTCAAAAGGATCAGCTTTCTTTTGGAGGACGTGATTTAGATTAATGGGGACCTCTGGAGAGCCAAAATGTAGACCAACATTAGGAGTAGTAAGATTACCATCAATTATTAGGACTTCTTTTCCAAAATAGTTTATGGCCGCGCCTAAGTTAACGGCTGTAGTAGTTTTACCAACTCCTCCTTTACCTGAGGTTATGACAATTAATTTTTGCATATGAGAATTTTACAATATTCCTCTTATTTCTTGTCTGTTAAAAATTGCTTTGTAGAGCTTATAAACTTTTCTAACATTTCGGCATATTTCTTTAGTTGCTCTAAATTTATGTTTATTTCCTTTCCTAGGTAGTACACCTTTAAGGTTACATTTTTTCTAAATTCACCTATTCTTTCTTTTCTAAGATCTTCAATTTTTCTAAACATACCATATAACTCTAGTACTTCTAAGAAATTTTTATCGTCTTTTAGTAATTTTTTAGCAACTTCTATTTTTTCAAGTGGACTATTTGGTACAGAAGAAATCTTCTTTTTCTTTTTAGCGTGAATAAGTATATGTTCTATACTTACTTCTATCATTCTTCTCCATCTAAGTATTAAATTTAGAATTACGTCACAAGTTTTTGTGTATTTTAAACTCACATATAAAAGGTGATCTGCGCTGATTTTTTCTTGAATTATTTCTTCCATGACTAAAAACTACTCGTTTAGAAGCATAGTTTGGTAAATCAAGGGGGTTTTTATATTTTTCTGGTATATGGTTAACTATAGTTATTACAAAAACTAGCTTTTTTTGCCCCTAATTTTGGGGACTCTGAATATAAATTTATATAAATAATAAAGCCATAAACTCAGTATGATTGAAAAAATGATATTAGATTCCTCGGAAACTTTTATACAAGATAATTATTGTGGAAGAATAAGGGAAGTTAGAATTACTGGGGATCCTATTTACACTGGTAGTCTTTGCGAGGTTTTAGATTACGCTAGGGTGAATTTTGGATACAGTCCATTTGGACTGAGTATTGTTAATATTGTTAATGGTAGCCCTAGTGAGAATATTCCTGTGGAGAGCATGGAACTTAGGAAATTTGGTATGCCGCCTAAATCTGCTCTAGTCATGGATTGTATTAAAGGTCCATTTAAAAAACAGAGTGGATGGTTTAGTCTTTTTGACGATTCAAGATTTACTTATTTGCCGTAATACTATTTTTCTTTTATCACTAACATGTGGTCTTTTGCCTTTTGGGTAAGAGTTTTGGCTAGTTCTAAGTATTCTTTAGTTTGCTCTAAGGATATGGCTCTTTGCTTCATTTCTGGTGAAAGTATGACTACTTTTTCACCCCGTGTGAACTCCATTGAACTTTCATGGTGCTTTTCTATAAGGTCAAATAGCTCTTTTATCTTTGATATTTCAATAGAGGTTATTTTGTATCTAGGAGCGCAGTTTTCTACGAAAGTCTGGAAGTTCTTTTGTTGGTTTTCTGATAGTCTGATCTTTTTATAGATAAATTCATAGTGGAGAATGGAATTTATTGTCTTAGTTATTGAGGTTTTGACTTCTACTATGACCTTAAGTAACATTTTTTTGTCTTTTACAACCGGAAAAGTTACGTAAACTAAATGGTTTAGTGAGGAGTTTATTCTTTCTGCTTCTTCTAGATTTTCAATGAATTTTTGCATAGAATTATATGATATTGCGCGTTAAATATTTTTATATGGTAGAATTACTCTGATAGATCCATTATTGCTTCTGCTAAATCTCCACCAGATTTTTCTAGAGCCTCTCTAGCTTGCTTTTCTGAACAATCAGTCTTTTCCATTACAGTAGCTACATCTTCCTGGGAGAATAACTCAGCTTCCTCTTCTTCTATATCTCCAGAAACTTGGAAAGATTCATTACCTTGCATAGTTATCTTTTGTACTGAAGGATTGTTAATAGTTATTTTAGAACCGTCATTTTTCTCTATAATGACTCTAGCAGCATCTATTTCTTCTTGCTTTATGCCTAACTGCTTCATCATGCCTTGCATTTTTTTGGGATCCATCCCACCTAAACCTGGAAACATAGTTGAGTAAAATAGAGTTAGATTAAAAATGTTTTGATAAACTTCTAGAAAATGTAAGGAAGAGCTATTCTGAAAAGAATTATTAAAACTATGAAGCCGATTACTTGAGAGGGCTTTAACATGAATTGACTGTCATATTCCTCATTAAATCTTGTTAAACCACCGAAAACTCCGGGCATGTTTACTGAATTTGATTGTGCCATGTTTTTACTAATATTACTTGGGTTTTTAAGTTTTACTTAATCTCTACTTAGAAAGAATCCTAAAGCCATTGAAGCCATTACAACCATTACTCCAATTCCTGTTGAAGCAGTATTAGTTAGGTTTCCAATAGCGTTACCAGTCATTGAAGGAGTCATAAATACTAGTCCAATTGGAACTCCCATTATAAGAAATGCTGCAGCTAATCCGTGCTTAAAATGTAATCCTTCTTCTGACATAAATGAGTAAGCTTTTTACAATATTTAAATTTATGGGAAGTTTTTAAAAGTTGGATTTGTAAAGTGATGTAATGGTTGATTTTAATTTCAAAGATTCAGAGAAAAAATGGTTGGCATTTTGGGAAAAGGAAAAGATCTACAAGTTTAATGATAAGATAAAGAAAATTTACTCTATAGACACTCCTCCACCAACAGTTTCAGGTAAAATGCATATTGGACATGCTTTTTCTTATAGTCAGGAAGACTTTTTTGCTAGATATAAGAGAATGAATGGACTTGCAGTCTTTTACCCGTTTGGAACTGATGATAATGGACTACCAACTGAAAGACTTGTAGAGAAAATTAATGGAGTTAAGAGTAAAGAAATGTCTAGGGCAGACTTTATTGAATTGTGCCTAAAAACTCTTAATGAAGTAACTCCGGATTTTATAAGTGACTGGAAAACTCTGGGAATATCTTGTGATTATGACCTATATTACTCAACAATCGGAAAAAACACTCAGAAAATCTCTCAAAAAGAATTTATAGACTTATACAACAAGGGTGAAATTTACAAGAAAGAATTTCCTACTATTTGGTGCCCAGATTGTCAAACTTCAATTGCTCAGGCAGAACTAGAAGACAAAGAAAAAGAAACTTTATTTTCTACTTTAAAATTTGAAGCAAACGGAAAAGAATTACTAATTGCAACTACAAGACCAGAATTACTAGCCGCTTGTGTAACCGTCTTTGTTAATCCTGATGATAAGCGATATAAAAATCTGGTTGGTAAAAAGGCTCGTGTCCCATTATTTAATTTTGAAGTTCCAATAATTGCAGATAAATCTGCTGATATGCAAAAAGGAACCGGAGTTTTGATGGTTTGTACTTATGGAGATAAGTATGATGCTGATGCGTCTAGGCGACATAATTTGAAGGCTAATATAATTATAAACAAAAATGGAACTTTGAAGCTTAAGGGGTATGAAGGATTAAAAATTGAAGTAGCTAGAAAGAAAATTCTTGAAGATTTAAAGAAAAACAACTTGATTAGTGAGCAGAAGAAAATTACTCATATAGTAAATGTTCATGATAAGTGTGGAACACCAATTGAATTTTTAACAACTGAACAATGGTTTGTAAAAATACTTGACAAAATTGACAAGTTAGTAGAACAAGGTAAGAAAGTTAAGTGGCACCCAGAATTTATGTATAAACGTTACGAAAATTGGGTAAGGGGTCTAGAATGGGACTGGAATATTTCTAGAGAGAGACATTTTGGAATTCCTATACCTGTTTGGGAATGTAGTAAATGTAAAGAGATAATTGTTGCTAGCGAAAAGGAATTACCCGTTGACCCACTTCAAACTAAAAAGAAATGTCCTAAATGTGGAAATAATGCCAATGGGGAAGAAAAGGTTTTAGACACATGGGCTACTTCATCATTAACTCCACAAATTGCTGCTAGCTTAGTAAAAAATAAAGTTAGTATTCCTTATTCACTTAGACCTCAAGCACATGACATTATTAGAACATGGGCATTTTATACAATTGTTAGATCTTATCTAAAGGAAAAGAAGCTTCCTTGGGAAAATATTTGTGTTTCTGGAAATGTTTCTTTAGGTGGAGAGAAAATGAGTAAATCCAAAGGAAATGTAATTGACCCTCAAATCGTTTTAGCTAATTATGGGGCAGATGCTTTAAGATTCTGGGCTGCTGGCTCTAAATTAGGAGAAGATTTAGATTATCAAGAAAAGGATTTAGTTACTGGTAAGAAATTTGTTACAAAGTTACTTAACGCATCTAGCTTTGTTTTTATGAATTTAGAAGGATATGATGGAAGTAAGCCCAAGAAAATTAGTAAAGTAGATGAACTATTTTTGAATGAACTAAATAAATTAGTTAAGAGTTGTACTGAAAACTTTGATAATTATGAATATTCAAAATCTAAGAGTGAATGTGAATACTTCTTCTGGAAAGTATTTGCGGATAATTATTTAGAGATTGTTAAAAAAAGAATCTACCAAGGAAATGCTGAAGAAAAGAAATCTGGTCAGTACACTCTTTACACTGGACTATTAACAATACTGAAATTAGTTGCTCCTATAATGCCATATATTACTGAAGAAATATATCAGACACATTTTAAAAGATTTGAAAGGGATAAAAGTATACATGTTTCTTCTTGGCCAAGTGAAATTAAACTTTCTAAATTAGATAGCAAAGTTTGGGAAACTTTAATTGAAGTAGTTAGTAAAGTAAGACAAGAAAAATCAAGAGCTCAGAAGAGTATGAAGGCAGAAATTGTTTTAACTTTGGATAAAAATGATAAACTAAAATTAAAAGAAGTAATGGAAGATTTAATCGGCGTTACAGGCGCTCAAGAAATTAAAGAGGGAAATTTTGGGGTTAAATTTGTTGACTGACACAAACCATTTAAACTAACTATTTTTTCTTAGAATATGGCACCATTAACTAAAAATGAACTTGAAGAACTTGTTGAAGAACTAGAAGGGTATAAAGGTAGACATACTGAACTAATTACTGTTTATATTGCAGCAGATTATGATACTAATGCGGTTCAAAGACAACTAGAAGCAGAAAAATCTACTGCTAAGAATATTAAATCTACTGGAACTCGTAAAAATGTTTCTGACGCACTTGATAAAATTGTTAGAGAAATAAAAGAAACAAGAAATACTGGAAATGGATTTGCTATTTTTTGTGGTAATGTTTCACAAGTTGAAGGACAGGATGATTTAAGGTTCTGGATGGTAGAACCACCTTTACCGCTAAAAATTAGATTATATAGATGTGATAAGGATTTTGTTTTAGACCCACTAAGACAACAACTAGAAATTTCTGAGGTTTATGGTTTAATTGTTTTAGATAGAAAAGAAGCTACAATTGGAGTTCTAGAAGGAAAGAGAATAGAGGTTTTACAACATATGACTAGCGGAGTTCCTTCAAAGGTTAGAGCGGGAGGACAGTCCTCACAAAGATTCCATAGAATTACTGAAGGATTAACTAAAGAGTTCTACAAAAGAATAGCTGATGAAGCAAAGAAGTGCTTTTTTGAAAATCCTAAAGTAAAGGGAATAATTGTTGGTGGACCGGTTCCAACTAAAGATGAATTTTTAGATAATGAATATTTAATGACGCCGCTGAGAGTAAAAGTTATTGGAAGAGTAGATATTGGAGATACTGATGAAGCTGGACTAAAAGAACTAGTTGCTAAATCTCATGATTTATTAGCACAACAAGAGGTAGTTTATGAAAAGAAGTTACTAGAGAAATTCTTCCAAACTCTGGGAGAAGATCCTGATATGGTTATGTATAAAGAAGAAGATGTTAAACGAGCACTACAGTACGGAGCGGTAGGAACTTTGATTATAAGTCATGATTATGATAAGGTTAAGTCTAAAGCATTAAGAGAGGAAGCTAAATCTATTTCTGCTAATATAGAAATTGTTTCTAATGATACTGAAGAAGGAAAACAGTTTAAACAGTTATCTGGAATCGGTGCTCACTTGAGATATAAGTTTGAGTAAGTCTAACCTAATATCTATTTCTTAGGACGATAATGCTTTTAAATAAATGGGCCTTTTAGGGTTTAATGGTATATTCAATTGATGCTGCAGTAGAAGTATTAGAAGTTCTTAATAAATCAACAGACTGGACTGCTCCCCAAATATTTGCTTTCCAAAGAGATAGGAGATTACATCTAGTTGGCAGAGAGGCAGTTGCAGTTATTGATTACGGACTTTCTTGTTCTCCCCGGGCGGAGCGAGACGATATGACTCTTAAGAGAAGAGTTAGACATGATTTAGCAAATCCTGAGAAATCTAATGTTTTAGGTGAGAATGGTAAGATCGTTGGAGCAGAAAAAAAATATTTTGATGCTTTATCTCTTGGAGATGAATCTGGTCCCATTACTCTAGCTGGAATTTTGAATCTTAGGGAAGTGTTTGATGATTTTTCTGATGATGGTAAGATTCGTATGATTACACACGATAGTAGATATCATAGTCACAAACATGGTTATGGCGCTGATGGTGTTGATGTGTGGACAAATGGTGCTCGTGTTATGATTAGAGACGAATATTTTGGTGCTATGAAAAGTGAGGAGTCAAATTTAAGAGCTAAAGTTAAAACTGATGGCATTAATAGAAATGAGGGTTCTCCTCTTCCAGGTGTTGCTATAATCACACCATATGCCTTGATATCATTTCCCTTCCCTGTTAGATTAAGTACTAGTGATAGAGAACTTAGGGGAAGCTGGAAACCCAATTCACACTTGTATGCTAATATTGTAGAGTTTGATAAAACAGCTTCATCTTTTGATGAATCTCCTCATAAATTTAATCTTCAATTAAATGGTGGTGTTAGTTTCCAGCCAACATCTTGCGATGAATTTTCACAAGACTATGCTAAAACACTTGCAAGTTTGATTAATTTAAAGGATTGTTACTTGCCTTCTGTTCAAGAAGTTATTGCTCAGGCTAATGAGTTGCACAATAGTGTTTATTCTCAGCAAATTGCAACTAGTAAATCAAGAGCTAAACAAGCTTAGTTTTCTATCCATAATCTTTAAAATGTAGCAACCTTATTGCTTATTATGGCATATGAGGTGGGAAGTAAAACCCTTGAAGAGCTTGAAGAAGCTAAGGAAAAGGAGAATCTGAAGAGGCTAGAAGCTATATTCTTTATTTCTGGTAGATTTTTGTCTATTGCTGAACTTGTAAGCCTTTCTGATTTAAATCCAATTGTTATTAGGGAATTAATTTCTCAATTAAAAGAGAAGTATGAGAAAGGGGAAAGCGCTCTAGAACTAGTAGAAAAGACTGGATTATGGAAGATGGATGTGCGACAAGAGTATTCTGATATTATCAATAGACTTGCTACTGGTAGATCTGAGTTTACAAAGGCCGAACAAGAGACACTCGCAATAATTGCTTACAAGCAACCAATAAAGCAATCAGTAATAATTAAGATTAGAGGAAATAAAGCTTACGACCATATTCAGAAGTTTGAAGGTTTAGGATTAGTTAAAAAGAAAAAAGTAGGACATACTCACGATTTATTCTTAAGTGAAGAGTTTTACGATTATTTTAATGTTCAAGATAAAGAAGGACATGATGTACTTAAAGAACCCATTTACACTGATGAAGATTTTGATGAAGAAGAGGATAGCCCAGAAGTAAAAGAAGGTGAAATGTAATGGTAGATTTTGTTACGAGTGTATATTTACTATATATGTTTATTTCTATATATTTTCTGAGCTTATTTATTTTGACTTTTGTTCAAAATAGAAAAGAAGTTTTTCTTGTTCCAGTATCTAAAAAGAATCGTTCTGTAAGCGTTTTAATTCCGGCATATAATGAAGAAGAAAGTATTGAAGGTACAGTTAAGAGTGTTTTAAACTCTGATTATGAAAATATTGTTGAGATTATTATTTTAGATAACAATAGTAAAGATAAGACTGCTGAAATATCTAAAAGACTAGAAAGTAAATATCCTAAAGTAAAATATGTATTAGCAGAAAAACAAGGTAAGGCTAACGCATTAAATTATGGTATATCTCTTTCTAAAGGAGAATTGATTGCAGTAGTAGATGCAGATTCTTACCCAGATAAGAATGCTATTTCTAGTATGGCAGGATTTTTAGATGAAGATAAAGTAGGAGCGGTAACAACTAGAGTCCAAGTTAGGGAAGCAAATAATTTCTTAAGACACTTACAATCTATTGAATACAAAGTTATAGCATTTACTAGAAAATTACTTGGTTTTCTAGAGGCAATTTATGTAACTCCTGGTCCTATGGCATTATACAAGAAGAGTGCCTTATTGCACATTGGGGGTTTTGATCCTCATAATATGACTGAAGATATTGAGGCTACTTGGCATTTAACTTACGAAGGATATAAGATAAGAATGTCTTTTGTTTCTAAGGCTACAACTGTGGCTCCAGATACTTGGAAAAAATGGTTTGTTCAACGTGTTAGATGGAATATTGGGGGAATGCAAACTATCTTTAAGTATAAACACTCTTGGTTTAGAAGGGGTATGCTTGGATTCTTTATTTTACCGTTCTTTTCAATTTCATTATTATTGGGATTATTTGGATTAGGTTTCTTTAGCTACCGAACTCTATTAAAAATATGGCAGTTTTATCTTTCTACTACTTCTAGTATTGGGGCAGATACCGGGTTTGTTTACCTAAATGATCTTAACTTTAATGTTTCAGTATTAAATTTCTTAGGAGTTACTTTATTCTTATCTGGTTTATTATTTTTATTCTTTGCCTTGCGAATAGTAAACAAAGAAACAAAGACTAAAGATGGATTTTTTAGTGTGATTTTTTATTCTTTAATATATATTGCAATATATCCAGTAATTTTAATAACATCTTTATACAAACTTTTAAGAAGGAAATACACATGGAGGTAATATGTTGCAAGATAAGAGACATGCATTTTGGCAAGCATTTTTTGTTGCTGTTTTAGTATTTTTTCTAGGATTAGTTTTTGGTGTTTACTTAGAACAGTTACGATCTGATGAAGTAAGTTCTAGTTTTTATAACTCTGAAGTGTCTTTGTATGATAGTTACGCCATTTCTAATTTAATAAATTCTGGAGAGGTTTCCTGTGATGAATTAAAGAATGTTAGCATACAATTTGCAGATAAAATTTATGATGAAGCTAAAGTATTGGAACAGTATGATGAAGCTAACAAGATTACTGATGCTTCAATTAGTATTCATAGAAAGTATGATGTACTAAGAACTATTTACTGGATTAATTTAATACAACTTAAGAAAAGATGTGGAGATATAAACACTATAGTTTATCTTTATGATTATCAAAGCGAAGATGTAAACCAGATAGCTGATCAAATAACTTGGTCTAGAATACTGGAAGACTTAAAATATAGAAATGGTAACAATTTTGTTTTGATTCCTATAGCGGCAGACCAAAATATATTGTCTTTAGATGTTCTAGAAAATACTTATGGAGTAAAACAATTCCCTGCAGTTATAATAAATGAGAAAACTGTTTTATATGACCATAAAACATCTACTGAAATGGAATCTTATCTAAAATCTCATTAACTAAAAGTAGTTTTCTACCTCTAAAATTTATCAACTTGAGGACCATAATATTAAAAAAGAGAAGTTTAGACCATTAAAATATGGATAAGTGTTTTTTTACCGGAATTTCTAGTGAAGAGGAACCGTTGTATGATGTAATATATGATGGTAATGTGGTTAAGGCCTCTAAAGCTGCAGTAGAAGACATGGGACTAATGGTTTTACGAAAACCTAAAGAATTTAACTTAGAAGAAGTCAATAAAAGACAGAGTGTATATGATAGACTTTCTAGAATGTCTGGGGTAGATCAAAAGAGTTTTCTAAAACAGAAAAGACCGGATAATGAAGAAGTAAGAAAGGACATCTCTGCTAGGCAAAAGAATGTGACTTTAAGGGATATAGTTGAGAGAAAATACAAAGAAGATAAGAAAAATGAGATAATTGAGCCTAGAAAGGATCTAGTTGATAACTTCCACTGGATAATTATGAGAGTTAGAAGAATAAAGAAAGTTACTCAAGAGCAAATGGCTAAAGAAATGAATGTGACTGTGGATTCTATTAAAAATGCTGAGAAGGGAATAATTGGCAAAGATGACCGATTTGTTAATATGCTTGAAAGGTACCTAAATGTAAAGTTGTTCAATGATGAACGCAGTTACATAAAGATGCCAGTTCCTGAGCCAGTTAGGGATGCTCCCAGAGCTAGCCCTAGTGCTGAGCCCAATAAGGAACTAACCATAGCTCAATTGAAAGAAATGAGTGAGAAGTATAAGGAAACTAAGATTAATGAGCCATATGGCAACCCGTATGAGGTAGAGGAAGAGATGAACGAAGAGGTAGAGTATGAGAGAGAACAAGCGGATAAACAGATAAGCGACTTTGGTAAAGACAAAAAAGAGCTAAGTCGGGATGGCATGCGAGATTTGATTTTTAGGAAGAAGAGATAAAAAGGTTTTTAAAGGAACTTTTATGATTTAGTTTATGGATATTAAGGTTCTTAAAAGCTCAAAGGATGATATGGACTTAGAAGTAGGAAGCATAACAATAGCTGAGATTTTGAGAGTTTATCTAAATAAAGATTCTAGTGTTGAATTTGTAGCTTGGAAAAGAGATCACCCTACAAAAAATCCTGTTCTAAAGATTGAAACTAAAGGAAAAAACGCTAGTAAAGCTGTTAAAGATGCAGTTAGCGCAATTGAAAAAGATTTAGATAAAGTTTTAGCTGATTTTAGCAAATTGAAATAATAATTCTTATTAAGTAGATAGTACTTTTTTATTTATGATAGCGCTATATTCTGAAAATCAGGGCAAGGAATTTATTAGTTTTGCTAGGAAAGTTTTAGAGTCTTATTTTACTGGCGAGAAAATTGCTGTTCCGGATAAACTTCACTTTAGGCAAGCTAGGGGAGTGTATGTTTTCTTAACTAAGGAAGGTAAAGTAAGAGGAAGATATGGATTTCCTAAGGCAGGTTATGCTCTAGGAGATGCTATTTCTAGAGCGATAATAAAAGCCGCATTTGCAGATAGTAAATTTCCAGTTTTAAGAATTGAAGAACTTAAAGATGTAAAGATAGAAATTCATGTTCTTAATGAACCGACAAAAGTTATAGAGAGTGTAGAGAAAGAATTAGACTTTGGAAATGAGGGATTAATTTGTAAATATATTACTTATACTGGATTTTTACTTCCTAACATAATACATGAAAAGGGATGGAACAAGGTAGAATTTATTGAACATGTTTGTCAACAGGCTGGCCTTCCTAAAGATTACTGGCAGAAAAGCGGGGTAGAATTCTGGAGAATAAGAGTACAGAGTTTTAAGGAGTGAGTTATGTTCCCCATTTTTGTGGAGTGGAACCTGATCTAACGTTGAGTGATGGCCTTTTTTTATCTCCAGCAGATTTTCTTGATTTAGCATATAATTTGTAACCATCCTTAACTTCACTCAAAGAGATGTCTTCTCCAAGTCTTCTCAACCTTTCATAATTTTGTTCTACTGCGTCCATATTTTTTGGTAATTTAAGATATTCTATTAAGTGACTAACAGAAATATTTGATTGATCATTAAATTTCTTATTTGCTGCAAAGAACCTCATTACATCCCCTCTTTTTACGTATCCCATTACATATGCAAAATCAGTTACGCTTAGATTTTCTACTTTTGTACCGAGCGGATGTGCTAATTCATAATTCTTCTTGCAGACTTCTAAATCAAATACTTGACTGAGTTCCGTATTTACAACTTCTTTTCTTATTGATTCATCAATTGAGATAATGCAGTATTTCTCTACACCAAATTCTCTTTCTTGAACTGTTATCTTTCCTATTTCTGTTTGATGCTCACCAGTTTCTTGCAAGGATTTAAGCGTTTCTTCAAGTTTACTTGTTCTTCTAAACTCAGTATATTTATTAAAAAGTTCTATCAACTCTCTATAAACAATAAATCGTTCTTTTTTATTTAAGTCCTTTGCTAGTCTTTTTGCATCATGCTTTAGTTTTAACGGAATGCCTACGATTTTATCAGCAATTCCAAAAGTTATGTAATATTCTTGATTCATTTAACTCTTGAGAATTTTTCTTTTATAATTATTACTGTGACTAGTGGAAATTCATTCCTCTCGTAACTTCTAAATATAAATCTTAATAAAGATTTTTCTTTGCTTATTTTTATGAAAGTTGAAAGAATTTCTGCAGGGTCTTATGATTTAAACAAATGGCTTTATGGGGGATATGAAAAGGATATTATCAGTATGATTGCTGGACCTGCTGGAAGCGGTAAAACAAACTTTGCAATACTGGCCGCTTGCTCCCAAGCTAAACATGGAGAGAAAGTAATCTTTGTTGATACGGAAGGAGGATTTAGTCCGGAACGAGTTAAACAGATAGTGGGCCAGGAAAAAACAGAAGAAATCCTTAGCAATATATTGCTACTAAAGCCAACCTCCTTTTTAGAACAGAAGAAGGACTTTGAAAAGCTAGTTAGATTACTAAAAGATGAGCAGGTAGGACTAGTTGTAGTAGATGGAATGGCTATGCTTTATAGGCTAGAACTTGGGGATGCCATACAATCTGGAGAGGACGTACGAGTAAAAGATGTAAATAGAGAGGTAGCTAGGCAAATGAAGATATTAGCCGAAATAGCTAGGAAAAAGAATATTCCAGTTATAATTACTAACCAAGTTTATCAGGAATTTGTAAAATTTGAAGATTTGAAAAATGGTTTTGAGAGAGCGACAAATATTGTGGGTGGGGAATTAATGAAATACTGGAGTAAATGCATAATTGAGCTAAAAATAGACAAAGGTAGAAGGAAGGCCATATTACTAAAGCATAGAAGTTTACCTCAAAAAGAGATGATCTTTGAGATTAATGATTCTGGTATATTTAAGAAAGGATTATTTTAATCATTCTTTTTGCGTAGTTATATATATTTAAATTGATTTTAGCCTATAGATAAAAGAGGAAAATGTTATCTGAGGGATTAAAGTTTGATGTAATAAAGAAGATAGCGGAGACTAGGTTTAAAATTAAGGATTTAGGAAATGTTTCTAAGATAGAAAGTAATTCTCCTCCTAGCGTATTTGTGGGCTCTGGCCTAAAATATCCTATGGTAAATGTTGGAATATTAAGCCCACTAAATCGGGATGAGAACTCTTGGCTTTATGATGATGCCAAATACTGGGCTGATAATAATTTTGGAATTGGAGAAGTAGTAAAATTAAGAGATAGTTTACTTAATTCTAGATTTACTAGTAAGGTAAGTGATACAAGATTAAATAATAAATTTGTTGAGATTGCTAAAGAAATTGCAATGTCTTCTAGATCAGTAGATGTAGAAATTGAACTAAAGAGTAGACTAAGATTTGATAAAGAGAAAGATAGAGTTTTGACCCCACAAGGACTTAAAGCTCCTCTAAAGAATGCAAGAATTACTGAAAATGTTAAGATAGATCAAAAGGTGGATCGGGTAGTTAATGATGAAATAAAGGCTATTGAAGGAATAAAATATTTGTATAAAAATAACTTTAGTGAGTATGTTTTAAGTAAGATTCTTTCTGTTGGTGTACTAGGACTAAAAAAAGACAAAAAACTTGTGCCTACTAGATGGAGCATTACTGCTACAGACGATATGATTGGAAAAGATATTCTAAAGAAAGTTAAAGATAGTAAATGGATTGAAGATCACCAATTATTTTTTGGGGAATTTATGGGAAATCAGTATGCAATTTTAATGTTCCCTGCAGTTTGGTCTTTTGAGTTATTTGAATTGTATTTTCCTGGTAGTTCTTGGAATCCAACTAAAGAACTTAAGGCTTCTACAGACTCTGAATCGTACGATGGAAGAAAAGAATACGCATTTAATACTGCGGGAGGGTATTATGCAACTAGATTGCCTATCTTAGAATACCTAAAATCAATAGATAGACAAGCAAGTGTTATCGCTATAAGATTAGAGACTCCATCATACTGGGCTGCTCTTGGAGTTTGGGTAGTGCGTGAGTCAGTAAGAAAGGCGTTAAATAATAGAATTATGAAATTTTCTTCTAGAGAAGAAATGTTAGATAGTTTAAAGAAAATTACGAAAATAAAATACGATTTTGACAGTGATTTAATTATAAAACAAAGCAAATTACTCAAACAAGTTAATACTCAGACTCATTTAGGTAAGTGGTTTAACCAGTAAGTTTATAAGTAGTTTTAACTATATTTATTTTAATTTATAGGGGTGAAAAAGGAGGTGTAATATGGTAAAGTGGTGTGAACTTATTGTTGCTATTGTAATCTTAGTCTTTTCATTATGGCCTACACAGATATTTTCTCCAATGATCTCTATGTGGATTGTTGTTATTGCGGCTGTTCTGTTACTAATACATTCTTTTGTACATTGTAAAGCATGTTGTGGTCATTGTTATGTTGACGACAAGATGCCGGTGTCTTCATCTTCTAGAAGAAAGAAGAGAATGTAATTTTTATTATTATTTTTATTATTTTTTTAACTTTTTTTGATAGTTAGTTTTAAATAACTCTATTTTATGGCTTTTGGATGTCAGACGACTTTAACTTAGAAAGTATCTCAAGGAATTATGATGTCGTACTTGTAGATGCTAGTGCAATTATAAATCCGTTTAAATTTCTCAAAGGATTACCAAGAGGTCAGAAAATTGCCTTTGCTAATTTAGAAGAAAGTTACTTAGATTCTTTATCTAGACTTATTAATGAAGATAAACCATTTTTTGTTACTTCGAATATCTTGGAAGAGATTAGACACGTAAAAAATCCGGGAATTTATAGAAAGAATCTCAGAAAATGTGCCTCGCCTCTTAAAGAAAACTTTTTACCAGCTGTAACTATAGAACGACTTTCTTCTAAAAGAAATCGACTTGTTTCAACTCTTATTAACAAAGATCATGTAATATCTTTTGAGGAAAGTGATCATGTAGATTATCATTCTCTAGTAGAAGAATATGACCATTTTAAAGAAAAATATGATTTGAGTGAAATAGATTACGATTTTTTAATGAGCGTATTTGCTTTAGTCCGTAACCCAATGAATGTAGCAGTTCTTAGTAATGATGATGGTATGAGAAAAACTATTGATTTTATTAAATTTACCTTCCAGTATAGTTCTTCTAGGCTGAGTTTTTTTAAGTCTTTTGGATTAAGATCATTTATGGCACAGGACAACTACATGGAAGAATTAGAAAAAGCTAAAAGAGAGTATATACCGTTAAGAGCTTAGTTTTCTTCTTTCTTTTCTGCTTTCCAATTTGGATTAAATTCAAATTCCCAAGGTCTTTTTCCTTTTCTTAATGCTAATAGTAATGGAAGACCCTTTTCTGAAGTTTTGTTTAGATTTTTTATTTGAGCGTTTGGTGGCAGAGAATATGTAGCTTTACAATTAGGATAGTTACTACAACCAACAAAATATCTTCTTGTAGCTTTAGAAAATTTAATTGCTAATTTTCCAGCATTACATACAGTACAAGGCATTAATGTATTTTCTTCTCTTTCTATCTCTCTAAATGTATCTTGAGCAGCAACTAATTCTTGCCCAATTTCTTTTTCTTTCTTTTCAAACTGGCCCGCTATTTTAGTTATTGTTCCCTTGGCTTCATCTAAAATTTTGTCTTCTTCACCCTTTAATTTTCCTAATTGACTTTCTTCAGTAATCTTTTCTATTTCGTTTTCAAAATTTCTTGTTAATTCTTCATCTATGATAATTGGAGAGTGTTTCTCTAGAGTTTCAATTAATGAAATTCCTAATGGCGTAGCTTCAATAGATTTACCTCGAACATAACCCCTATCATAAAGAGTTTCAATTATAGAGGCACGAGTTGCCTTTGTTCCTAGATTTCTTTTTTCTAGTTCAGTAACAATTGAAGCAGGAGTAAATCTTTTTGGAGGTTGAGTTTCTTTTTCTTCAATTTTTGAATCAATAATATTTACTTTTCCAGTCATATCAGGAATCTCTCTTTCCTTAAGTTTTATGGGATAAATTTCCATCCATCCTTTCTTTCTTATTCCAGCACCTTTAGCTGAGAATGTTAAATCTTCTAATTTTACTCTTACGGTTTTATTATCAACTTCTGCATCTTCACAGAATAAAGATAGGAAACGTTTAGCAATGAGATTGTAGATTTTTTCATCATCTCCAGAAAGAGTTTGGAAATTTCCTGTAGGGTAGATAGAAGGATGGGCTGGATCTGTGCCTGGACCTTCTACCGGTGTCTTTCTTTTGATTAGATGATGCACGTTAAATTCTTTAGCAACTTTTTGTAATATTTCCTGATAGCCTATAGCTGCTGGAAGTTTTTGAGAAGAAGTTCTTGGGTATGATATTAAACCCGCTAGATATAGGGATTGGGCTAATTGTAAAGTACGAGCAGGGTTTATACCGTGAAGACGGTAGGATTCTGACTGCAGGGTCGAGAGATTAAATGGAGGGTTAGGAGGAATTATTTGTAAGGATTTCTTAGTTTCGGCTTCTCCTACTTTACCAACTAGATTTTCAAACTTAACTAATTGACTTTTATCAAATATATCTTTTATGTATTTTAGTTCAAGAGTGTTTTTTTTATCATCTACAGTTATGAAAACTTGCCAGTAGGGCTGAGAGACAAATGATTTTATTTCTTTTTCTTTATCTACTACTAATTTAAGTGAAGGACCTTGAACTCGACCAATAGACATTATCTTAAAACGACCAGTAGATTTTATTGCATTCATTAATGCACGGGAAAGATTTATTCCGTAATACCAATCTAGATAATGACGAGTTTCTCCTGCAATTGCTTGGCCCCAACTTATATGTGGCATTTTTTCGTCATAAGACTGGCTTAGTTCTTTAGTTGTTAAAGTAGAAAATTTCATTCTTTGAGCGTCAGTTTGATTACAAATATATCTAAGTACGTTAAGACCAATTACTTCTCCCTCTACATCAAAATCTGTAGCGATTGTTATTGAGCCTGCTCCTTTAGCTAGTTTTAGAATTGTGTCATAATATCTTTTTGAGAAATCTCCTTTTCGCACTAAAAAGTTTGGAACCCAAGAAACATCAAAAATTGGAACTGATGAGCCAGAAACATTTTGCTGTAATGTCATAAGATGACCAACAGCACAAGCAACTACTATTTGTTTTCCGTTTCTATTTACTTGATAGTATGGTACTTTATTTATGTCCATTTTAGAAGAAGACTTTCCTAGTGCGGCAGCTATTTTTGCTGCAGCTTGCGGTTTTTCTGTAATAACTAGTTCATATCCTCCAGCCTTTAAACTAAATTCTGGGTGATGGTATTCCACTTTTTTAGAAGCAGTTTTTTTTGCTGTTTTTTTGAAACCTTTCTTTTTAGTAGTTTTCTTCTTTGAGCTTTTTGGCATTACTTTACCGGGTTGTTCAATAGTTTGCAAATCTCTTCTGTCAGGTTTATGGTATGTTTTTTCTATAGTATTTTTGAATTGCTGCGGGTCAATATTTTCTTTAACTTCCTTTATTGTGGTGTTTTTGAGAAGATCGTCTTTGAATTGGTCTACCTTTTCATTTTTTATTGTGACTTTTTTTAAGTCACTTTCATCTACAGGAAAGAAGTTTTCTGCTATTGTTTCCTCTTTTGACTTTTGTTTCTTTTGGACCATATTAGTATACCAGTAGTGGAAATATATAGTTTTTATGGGTTTTGGAGGCAGATATTTAAATTATGGTTACTGGCCTTTTTTATGAAGTCAGAATTTAAGATGATTTTCTTGCTTATTTTGGTTATTCTATTAGTAGATACAATATTCTTATGGTCTATCTTTAAAGATAAGAAGTCTGAAGATAAGCAAGTTTGTTTTAATGAGAAATGCTTTTCTGTGGAAATAGCTGATGAGCCAAGAGAAAGAATTAATGGGCTTATGGGTAGAGAGAGTTTAGATGAAGATGCTGGTATGTTATTTATTTTTGATAAAGAAGAAGTCCAGGGATTTTGGATGAAAGACACTTCAATTCCATTAGACATGATATGGATAAATTCTTCAAATGACGTAATTTATATTAAAGAAAATGCACAGCCCTGTGAACAAGAGTGTGAGATATACTATTCTAATGAAAGCGCATTATATGTACTAGAAGTGAATGCTGGTAGCGCACTTACGAACGATATTAAAGAAAGAGATAAGGTTGAGATAAGATAAACTTTAAATATTTAGATTTTTCTCATTTTTTATGATAGAAACTCAAGAATTAATCAAATATTTTAAAGAAACTAGTAATCCCGGTAAATTGCCTTATAATTTAGGAGATTTAGTAAATGCTGTAAGAGTTTCAGTTACTCTTGAAGAATATGAAGAAGTTGGAACTCTTTTAGATTGTATGGCTGATAATTTTGTTAAGGTATGTCCGGATAAACCAGAACTTTTAATGAGAAGGAGTGCCTATAGAAATTTAGCTACTATAGCAAGGATAGTGGATTATGAGCCCATTTATGATGAAATTTCTTCTGAGAGTGTTCTTTCTTATTATTGTGATTTTAATAAGAGAGGTGATGCAATGAATCTCATACTCCGGCTTTTTGATTCTAGAGGGATAGATGTGAAGGATGCATTCCCTGAAGAAGTGATCTCTTTTATTGATCCCGAGTTAACTAACTTAAACTAAGTTAGAAATTCTTTTTATCATTAAATCTCTAGAATCTTTCCTTTTCTTCCAATAGAGTAAAACTTAGTATCATAAATTGTTTCTTCTAACCCTTCTGCTTCATGAATATGGCCGGAAACGGCAATAGTTGGGTGTAATTCCTTTATGGCTTTTCTTATTCCTTTACTTCCTTTTATTCCTGAGAATTCTGATTTACTTCTTGCTGGATGCATATGAGTTACCATAAGTTTCTTTTTAGCTTTAGATATGTGGCTATGAGCGTCTGAGAGCTTTTTGAAGAATTCTTCATCAGTTAATGCTGTATGACCAAAATCTGCTCCACCCACTCCAAATATTCCAAGGTCATTAAACTGAATAGAATATCCGTGAAGATTTTTAGTATTAGCATATTTTTCTGAAAGGAACTCAATCAATTCTACTGATTCGTGATTACCTGGCATAATTAATAATGGTTTTTTTAGTTTAGCAAAAGGAGCAATAAGGCCTTTAGTTTCCATTTCCCACATTGTTAAATCTCCTGCTAGAATAATTAGATCTACGTTTTCGCTTTCTGCTTGCTTAGCTAGACGTTCTATAGTCTTTTTATTTCCATGAATGTCTGAAGCAGCTAGTATTTTTGTTTTTCTTATTTCCATATTAATAAGAAACCAGATTGGTTAATAAGTATTACTAAGTTACAAAAATCCACTACTTCTCTTCAGTGAAGGATAGTTCTCAAAAGATTTAAAAGGAAAGTACTGTCTGGATATATAGGTTAAAACCTATACATTGGGATAAGTGCCTTGCAAAAGACATATGATTCCAAGGAATATAAAAAAATGGAAACCACAGATAACTTGGATATCTTTTTTAGGAGGAAGCCAGCTATGATGCTAGTTTCGCTTAAGAAGAATACAAGAATGCGGTATGGTAGTGTACTAGCAAAAGAGGTAGATTGCACGTACAGCCACGCTGTAAAAATACTGCAGACTTTGGAAGACCTACAGTTAGTTGTTTTTGAGAAGAAAGGCCGAATAAAGGTAATACAACTGACTAAAAAAGGTAAAGAAGTTGCAGATGCAATAGAAAATATTCAGAAATTAATTAAGTAATTCTGTCTACCAGCCTCAAACTTGTAGTTTTTCCCTATTTGGGATTTTTTCTTTCTTTTTCTTTTTTAATAACTCTTATAAATTCTATTCTGCTATTTTAATTATGGAATACAAGAAATATCAAGGTCCTAAGTTTCCTCCTCTAACTCCTAAAGAAATTGAGGAAAAATATGCTGAGACTGTTGAAGAAATGCAAGAGGTTTTAGCTTGGAAAAAAGAAGAAGAGGATAAACTCAAAGACAAAAACTCTACTCCTGGTAAAATTGGTGCGGCAAAGCGTGCTTTGAAAAAGGTTGAACGTAGAATTGATACAGTTAATGGGAATTTACTCTACTGGAAGCTTCGTAAGCAAGGACAGTCTCATTTTTATGCTGGTTTAGAAAGATCTGAGTATTGGGATAAACTAAAGAATCCTATTTCTAGTGAGGAAGAATAATTTATTTAAACGAAATTTAAAACTCTAAAGCTCTTAATTTTTTAGCACTTGCAACTTTAGTTTCTATATACGGTTCATATCCTATCTTTTTGAAGCTATATATGTATGAAAGTATTCCTAGAGATCTTCTTATTTTTTCCTCCTGCGTTTCTGATTCATAGTTCTCAGGAAATACATCTACTTCCCCAGTGGATTCTCCCATTCCTTTTGATACTACAAGTTTTGAATCGACAGTTAGTATTGATTCTATATAGCTAAGATTCACTAAACTTTTATCCATTACTTCGTCTAATGAAGATAATTTATACGACACCATCATTTCCTCTAATACTTTTATCTCTTCACGAGTCAGATTAAGATCCGATACTTTCATGAATTAATCTTATACAAGGAGGATATAAATTTGTCGTTTTTCATTATTTTTATAAAGTTGTAAATTCTGTACCTTTATGGATAAAAAAATCAAAGATTCTATATTTTCTATTCTTGAGGCTAATGGACTTATGACCTTATCTACAATAAACGGTTCTGGAAGGCCAGAGTCTAACTCTGCTAGATATGTTTATGATGATTCATTTAACATTTATTTTTGGAGTGAGGTAACTTGCAGACATTCTAAGAATATTGAGAAAAATAAAGATGTTGCTGTAAACATAGCCGATAGTCATCAGGAGTGGGGAATGTTACGACAGGGACTTCAAATAGAAGGAAAATGCTACAAGGTGTCAGATAAAGATGTTGTTAGTATTGGTGAACTTTATATGAAAAGATATCCTCAAGTAAAGAAATTTATGAAAGATCCTAAAGATTTTAATGGGAAGCATAATTCTTCTTTGTATAAGGTAGAAATACATTACATAAAGATCTTTGATGAGAAGACTTTTGGAAAAGAAGTCTATAAGGAAGTTAAATTAAAATGACCCCGATGGGATTTGAACCCACGACACCTAGATTAAGAGTCTAGTACTCTGACCGGGCTGAGCTACGGGGCCTTGTTTTTGATAACCTGAAAACGTTTATAAAATTATTCTATTTATACTAATTATGGATTTTTGTCCGAAATGTAAACAAATTGTTGTTCCTTTCAAAAATAAAGAGGGAAAATACGAATTGACTTGCCATAATTGTAATATTAAAGTGGGTCATGTAAAGCCTCTAGTTGAAAAAGAGAAGATTAAAAATAAGAAAGTTAAAAGTGGAGTAGTAAAAGAGGAGAACGAATATGCAGACTATAAGAACAAATGTAAAAAATGTGGTTATGACAAAGCTCAGATAATTGATATGGGCGTTTTTTATTCGGATGAAGATAATTTAATCTTTCTTAAGTGTGGTAAATGCGGATATTCAGAAAGAATTGGAAGGAAAACTAGTTAGACTTTTAGTATGTAAATATTAATATACTTAGTAAATTACTAATTATATGGATCAAGTTCAGACCGATTATGAAATGATTTCAAAAATTGGCGGATATTATAGAAGTTCTGGTCACAATGGCATTATTTTGGTTTATCCATTTTTTAGTTTTTCAGAAGGAAGAATGTCAGCTCCAGTAGGAATCTATTTACCTAACCGCGCTCTTGAAAGGGGCTATATAGAAATTAGTGAAGACTTTAATCCATTTGATTCTTTTAGAGGAAAATTAGAAAAGATTACTGATACAGAAGCTGCAGAAAACCTAGAAACGTTCGGATTTACTGAAATTGCTAACGATATTAGAAATCCTCCTGTACTTATTCTAAATCGAAATTAATAAGATCTCTTAAAGAAGATTATGAATAATACTAGTGCAATTAAAGCAAAAAATAATGCCATAGAAGTTGAATCCATTGGTAAAAATAATATTGATATAAGGAAGAGTACTGCTAAAGTTAGTATAAGTGGTTTTGGTCTCATTTTAAGAGTGGTTCTATTCTCTAGTCTGATATTCTTTATCTTTCCTATCTAATTCCCTTTCCAGCATTTTATAGTCTAGATACGCTCTGTGACTAGGAGAGTATTCTTTATAATTTTGGAGAAAATCTGGGTCACGAATAATCTGTGGGTAATTTGCTACTAGAGTTATCATTCTTGTAACTATTCCTCCTAAGCTTAGTATTTCTATTTGAGATGGACCTCCTAAATGCACCTCTGAAGGTATATCTGTAGTTAGTTGACCATATTTTGCACTATCATCATTAAAGTCTGGTTGGTTTGTCATAGTTAAATTAGTAATAAGTAGTTTATAAGAATTCTTGATTTCTATTATCTATATTCTCTTTTAGTGTGCCCGCATTTTATACACTTATAGAACTTAGTTTCTGATTCATCTGAGGCTCTAGTTTGTACAGTCCAGAAGTATGCTTTATCATTTCCACACTCAGGACATTTTTCAACAACAATTGGAAGAATCTCTGTTGCTTTATCTTTTACAACAGCTACACCTTTGTTTCTTTTCTCCATCTTTTCAGATGTTCTTAAGCCAGATTTCTTTCCTTTTCCAGGTGCTACAATACGTCCGTGTTTATCAAACTCCATTGTATGGTTGAGGGTTATTCTCTTTTAAAACTTTGGTTTTTGTTTGCTAGGATTTTAGAGGAGTAAAAGGAATTTTAATTTTTGCTTTCTGGATATAACCTTGACATGTAATCTAGGTATATACTTGTTGATACTTCTTTAGCTTCTTTAGAGGAGAGTGAAGTATAACCCTCTAAACTTGCAGCTTGAGTTACTTTTTGTTGACCTTTGGATACCTTTAAAGAACAATTATAACCCACTCTTTTAGGAATTGAAAGCATTCGGAGGAGTGTTGGGCCAAGATTATTTTCACTTATATTTTTTATGTTTTCGTGATGACCTATTGTGTATAAGAAATTTGCAGGGTAAGATAGGATGTTTACTTCTAAAGGAGTATTATCTTGATCTTCTATATCTGGCGAAAAACCTTCAGTTATTGTTTGTAATTTTCTCATGGAGTTATTTTCTACAGATTTTCTATAATCTTCGTTAAGTTCTCCTGGCAAGAAAAGATAACCTACAGTATTCATTGCTCTTGCAATTTCTCTAGAAGACTGCCATATGTCAATACCTCCACTTTTCTTAGTGAAATACATTGGAACATTTTCTAGACGAATGGTGCCGTCAATTAGAATTGGTGTCCCTTGTGGTTTTGTTATAAGAATTTGGGGTACCCAAACAGATTCATTTTCTCCCCTCTCTTTTAGATTACCTTGTATTGGAATTCTAGATTCAATAATTAATAGACCGTCTGATACTCTCATTACCATTTATTCTGAATTTAAGGACCGTTTAAAAAACTTACTAATTCTGATTACAGAATCCTTTTTCTTGATCCGTACGTAAATGCTCGTAGAATATTAGTTTTCCCCAGCCAATAAGTGGAGCAATTTTGAAATGTGCTTTTCCAACTATTTGATCTTCATGTATACTATTCTCAAAAGATAGTTGACCGTTATTATTATCCCCAATTGTATGGAATACTAAGCCATCAGAACTATTTGTTATATCAACAACCCTGTGTATTACTGGGTTAGGTGTTCCGGCTGTAAATATTATTACATCTCCAATTTTGATATTTTTGGCTTTAGTACCAGTTATGAAAAGTATATCTCCTTTATTGAATCCTTTGTGGAAAGAGAAATCAGAGAAAGTATTTTTGTCTATATCAAATTTTGAATACTTATCTTCATGATTGTTCCACCAAGTATTATAGCTTCCAACTAGATCACCTGTGTGGTACATAGAACAAGACTCTACGATTGCTAAAGGTAATTGAGTTCCAGTAATAAGACTAAGTCCTGGGAAGAAAATAAACTTTATGAATATGAATATGAATATTAAGGAGAATATCCATCCTTTAGGACTATCATCTTTCCATATTAAAAACCAAAATTTCTTTAATGCTTCCTTAAATTTCATCTTTGAATAAAGCCAAAGAGGTTTTTAAGATGTTTTATTTGTAAGATTTTTTTATATAATCAACTAGAAATGGAAACGGCTTAAATCTTCCCTCTTCAAAATATCTTCTGAATTCTTGAGGAATATCTTCTACGGGTCCTTCATAAGGACCGAAAACATCTTTTGTCGTCCAATCAAATCTAGAAGTGGAAATAATGTTCCTAGATCTATAATACCAATGAGAGTCTGGTTTTCCATCTTCTGTTAAAAACTGAACTATTGATGGATTTACATCTAAATTTTTTCTTCTTAGGTACGCGTCTGTTGCATGTTCAACACATGAGCCAAATTCTTCCATTTTTGTATGGAATAAACATCTATTTTAAAATTATCTAAACCCTAAAAATTCAGCTCTGCACATTTGTCAGTTCTGAGCCTGTGCGGCATTCCTCCTGAGCTGCGCAAAATTAAATTCTATTCCTAGAAGGAAAATCTCCTGGCATAAAACACATATGTTATGGCAGAGAATCTTCATTAGAACATCATTTCTAGCCCCAGTCTCATTTCTCATCATAGTCAGATCCCCAAACCTAGCCTTGATCATATGCATTCCAGATTCGGCATTTGACCGTAAATGGTACTTTTTCATGAACAACTCCTGGTTTTGCTGGAAGAAGCTGTACATATGCATCCAGATCATAGAACCATTAGGTTTACCAGAAGTATTGGATTTAAAGGGAATAAAGGGCAAACCGCCCTTCTCAAAGATCTTGTTCATATTATCTCTAGAGGAATAGGCTTTATCCCAGCTGTATTCCTTTATAGTAAAATTCTGGGCTGTTTCCTCAACTAGTTCCGGTAGCACCGGAGAGTCAGCATGAGTTCCTTCTGTTATTCGGCAAGCCGTAACAATATTAGTAAAAACCCCAAAAGAAAGATGGGCTTTGAGATACTTGTGATGTTTCTGATACTGGCTTCTTATTGCACTCCATCTGTCGTGAAGTACTGACATACCAAAACCAGTAGAGTCTCCACAGAACTTAGTTTCTATACTTTTGAGAGGGAAAGAACTTATTCTTATTAGATTATGAATTTCAGGTTCAATCTTCTTATTCTTTAAATAATCTAGCAGAGTATTGAAATGAGGAACAGCAGTAATATAGCCGGCTCGTTTACATAATTCTAATTCACCAATAACTCTTCTAGAACTTTTAATAGAATAAGTTTTTACAGCTAGGCAGAATATTCTCTCACCTACCTTCTTATCATCTATAGTAGAACATAACTCTTTTAGTAGTCTTAAGAATAGGATTTTTTCCTGAGTCTGACTCTTGTTATATTTACTCCAGCTAAATCCAGGATTATCTTGCTTGATGAAATCATTTATTAGGCTTTGGCGGTCCATGTTGCTCCATAACCACCTCTGCTGCTCGATTGAATAAAGAACTAGGAGAAATCTTATTTTCTTTCATCCACTTAGAGATTTTTTCAGTTGTTCTTATGTAGATAACTTTCTCTCTAAGTTCTACTTTCTTTATGTCTTCTAGCTTTATCTCATTCAAGCTTTTGTCATTTTTTGTCATAAAAATCTTACAAAATGTAAGTATTTAAAGATTTCTATTAGAAATGGATTTCTAATTATACTAATATTTAAATATCAATTATACTTAAAACCGATATGACAGAAACTAAATTTCCTATAGTTGTATTTGATGATTCTTCTAGAGATAAAATATTAGATGCATTAGGATTTAAGCCAGATAATTCTGTATTAATTGATGAAGATGGATTAATACAAAATGACCAGCAATTTGAAAAGATAAGTGCAGAAGATTTTGGAGGGGTTTTGGTGGGTTCTAAAATTGTAATAAGGAAAGATGCATCTGAATTAATTAGATATTTTTTGAATCAAATAGATTAATATGGGATTCTTGGATTTCTTAAAGGGCATTCTGCCAGATACTCTACTTAAAATCGATAATAGACAAATAATAATCCGTGATAGTGAAATAATATTTGGTGATCAAAATATTAATGATCCTGAAATTATCTCAAAATTTTTTGAGAAAATAAAAACCTTTAAAGATAAGAATTCTTTACCTTTCCAACTAATTCATAAAGATCTTAAAGATGATTATTTACAATACGAATCTATTTCTATAGAACAAAAAGAATACTTAAAGGTGTTAAAGGAAGTTTTGTCTTTAGATGATGTTGAGTGTATAATGATGGCACGTAGAGTTTATTTAGCCTTTAAAGATAAAGAGGTACCCTTAGCTCAGGATCTTAAAAACCAGTTAGATAAAAATTACCCAAGAAAAGGTAGAAAAGTCTTTAATTTAATGACTGCCGGTTATTTTGATGATTTAATATTGCCTATGATCAATGTATTGAAACTTCAAGATCCTGTTAAATATATACAAAAATTTAAATCATTTTACGAAGATATATTAAGATTTTTCCCAATAGCTATCTTCGTAAATAATGAAACTACCGAATCTATGATTAATAAACAAATAAACCAAAGACTAAAACTTAAAACCATTCCTTTTATAAGAATCCATTCTATGGGAGAAAATAATATTAGAAAAGTTGAGAATATTATCAAAAACCTGGATAGCGAAGATAAATGTCGTTTTAGTGTAGAGAATAATCAATATTTAACTCCTAATGGAGTTATTTCTCAAGTTACAACTATTAAAATAGCAAAAAACTTTTATTAATTTAGATTTTATGATCTTCTCTTTTTTCTATACCAACCAATAATTGGTGCTTCACTTTGTAGTCCTTGACCCTGTTTAACCTTATAGATAAAATTCTTTCCTACAAAATATTTAGTTACATTGTAAGGTCTTACTGATAATCTCATTTCCCATTTAATGTATGCTCGATCTACCCATCTTGGAATATCTTTATGTTTTATCTTTCTCCAGTATAAATTTGGATTAAAGACATCAATTATACTGAAAAATAATCTTTCTATAGGGTTGGACATTTTCATATAGTCAGAATTAGGCTTCTGGTGTGCCATCACCCCTACCACAATATCGTGGAATAGCACTTTATAAGTATTTCTATAATATTGTGGATGAAGAGAACAAGAAGAGAAGTGATGAAAGCAATATTAGAGTCTTTAAAGGACGGTAAATCTCATTCTTACGGAGAATTGGAAAGAAAAGTAGATACTAATTGGCAAACTGTGAGAGATCATTGTGATGATCTAAGGTTATTTGGTTGTATCGAATTATTAGATGATAAAGTAAAAATAACTAGATTAGGTTTAGATATCTTAAAGAAAATATAATCTGCACAGATCTTGTATATTAATTGTGCAGGCGGCTTGCACAACTCTCAAATTATGCAAGGTCTAAAAATTCGTAAAATTTATAAATACACTTGAATGTGTATACATTAAGGTATACATATACCTCCTTCCAACCTATTCAGCCGTTCTCTGTAAAGGGAGCGGTTTGAAATTCAATAAAAATAAAATGAGCGACATATTTGATCACCCGATATTGTGTAATAATTGCAGGAAAGAAATGAAGCCTGCAAGCATAATTAGAGAAGGATTTCTTCTTAGAGCTATGATTTGTCAAAATTGCAAAGAAAATATCATTCATCCGATAGATGAAGCAAAATTCAATAAATATAAAAACTTGAGAAGCAAACAATACTTTGTAAAGATGAGACTGGTTGGAAACAGTTACGCAGTTTCTATTCCTAAAGAAATCGTAGCCTTTATGCAACAACAAGAACAAATTATGGACGATATGGTTAAGTTATGTTTTGAAGACTTTGGAAGAGTAAGTTTAAAATTTAATGAATCACACGAACAAAATAGAGAACTCGATCACGAGCTTACGGAATAATTAAAATGACCAAAAAAGAAATAAAATTAAAAGTTGTTGAAGCGCAGCAAGATGATGCTTACAAAGGCATAGCTAGAATTGATTCTGAAATTATGAAAGAGCTAGATATTCATAGAGGAGATGTTATTTTAATTAAAGGTAATAGAGAGACAGTTGCTATTGCTGATAGAGCGTATCCAGCAGATGTTGGAGAAGGAATAATTAGAATAGATGGAATTTTAAGAAGAAATGCTAAGACTGGTATAGGAGATCCAGTTTCAATTTCTAAGGCAGATGTACGTGAAGCTAAAAAAGTTGTAATTGCTCCAGCTCAACAAGGAATAATGGTTCAAGGAGATCCTGAAGGCCTAAAGAGGGGATTATTAGGAAGAGCGGTAGCTAAAGGAGATATAGTAGTTTTAGGTGGAGTACAAAGAAGAAAAGATTTACTTTCTGATGAGTTCGGAGATTTAAATGATATGATTGGTGATATGTTTAACAGTATGGGCTTTGGTCAATTAGGCGGAGGCTTAGCTCAAATAAAATTCTTAGTGGTGAACGCTAATCCCAACCAACCAGTTGTAATAACTGAAAATACTGAAGTAACGTTGAACCCTAAGGCAGTAGATATTTCTGATGAAAAGATTCCTCAAATTAATTACGAAGATATTGGTGGATTAAGTGAAGAGATTAAAAAAATAAGAGAGATGGTAGAGATTCCTCTAAAACATCCAGAAATATTTGAAAGACTTGGAGTAGAACCTCCTAAAGGAGTATTACTACACGGTCCGCCAGGAACTGGTAAGACATTACTTGCAAAAGCAGTAGCAACTGAAACAGATGCTAATTTTATTTTACTTAACGGTCCAGAAATAATTTCTAAATTTTATGGAGAGTCTGAAAAGAAAATAAGGGATATCTTTGAAGAAGCGGAGAAAACAGCACCGGCTATAATCTTTATTGATGAAATTGATGCTATAGCACCAAAGAGAGAAGAAGTTGTTGGTGAAGTAGAGAGAAGAGTAGTTTCACAAATACTTACAATGATGGACGGACTTAAGTCTAGAGGAAAAGTTATTGTTATTGGAGCAACTAATAGAGTTAATGCAATTGATCCAGCTTTAAGAAGACCGGGAAGATTTGATAGAGAAATTTCAATTAACGTTCCAGGAAAAGAAGGAAGATTATCTGTATTAAAAATTCATACAAGAGGAATGCCACTAATGAAAACTGTTAAACTAGAAGAAATTGCAGCAGTAACTCATGGATTTGTTGGAGCAGATTTAGAAGCATTAGCTAAAGAAGCAGCAATGAGTGTTTTAAGAAAAGTTTTACCTGATATAAATCTAGAAGGAGATTCTTCTATTCCAACAGAAATGCTTGACAAGCTTGTAATTAATCAGAAAGATTTCTTAGATGCATTAAAGATTGTTAGACCTAGTGCAATGAGAGAGGTACTTGTAGAAACTCCAAACGTAGAATGGAATTCAGTAGGAGGAATAGATAACATTAAACAAGAATTAATGGAATCTGTTGAATGGCCTATGAAGTATCCAGATGCGTTTAAGAGAATGGGTATAAGACCATCAAGAGGAATATTACTGTATGGTCCTCCAGGAACTGGTAAAACATTACTTGCAAAAGCAGTAGCAAAAGAATCTGATGCTAATTTTATTCAAGTTAAAGGTCCTTCACTACTAAGCATGTGGGTAGGAAAATCTGAAGAAGGAGTAAGAAAGATATTTGAAAGAGCTCGTCAAGTTGCACCTTGTGTAGTATTCTTTGATGAAATAGATTCATTAGCTTCTAGAAGAGGAATTGATAATGGAGCTAAAGTTACTGAAAGAGTTTTGAATCAGTTACTTGCAGAGATGGATGGACTAGAAGATCTAAAAGATGTTTTAGTTATTGCTGCTACTAATAGACCAGATATGCTGGATCCTGCATTAATGAGACCAGGAAGATTTGACAAAATATTATTAGTTAACGCTCCAGAAGAAGAAGGAAGAATTGGAATACTAAAAATTCATACTAAAGATATGCCTATTGGGGATGATAAGAAAATGTATAATGAAAAGGAAAGAGCAGAATTCTTATTTGATATAGCTAAGAAAACTATTGGGTACACTGGTGCAGATCTAGAAGCTTTAGGAAGAGAAGCGGGACTTTTAGCACTAAGAGAAAACATAGAAGCTAAAGTTGTAAAGAAAGAACACTTTGAAAAGGCATTAGATAGAGTAAAGCCATCAGTAACTAAGATGACAATAGAAACTTACAAGAAGATTGAAGATAATTTCTTAAAGAGTGCTAAAGGAGCAGTTCCAATAGCAAATAGTTATCTAGGGTAAAGTTCTTAAAGCTTCATTCTTGTTTTCTGAAATGACTAATACGTTTGTTAGAACAGCAGTATGGGAAGGAAATTTAGGAGATATAGTAGATGGATATAGAAAAGATTTTATGCGATTAGCTGATGTCGTAAATACACCTAAAAAATTTGCAGTTTATGATCAATCAGATAAAGCTAACCCTTATTTATTTATTATTTCTCATATGCCCGGTAAACATCACCCCGTTTATGGTCACAATTTAATATTGACTATTAGTTCTGATTCACTCTTGACAAATAGACAGTCTCTAAAGAATTTTAGAGATTTTTCTAAGATAGATTTAGTTAGACCTCATGCCGATTTTGTTAAATTTATGCAGCCAGCTGGGTTAGCTTTTGAGGTTTGTAAAATTAGGGGACCAAGTATTTTAGAAATTGTGAAGTATATACCTAATCCTAATTGGAATTAATCTGTTGTTACAATAACTTCATTATTATGAACTAGAATACTGTGTTCTGCTTGAGCAACTTTATTTCCAGAAGTTTCAACTAATTGAGGATACTGGTGAAGTATACCATCTTGTTCTAATTGTTTTAATGCAAGTAGCGCTTTATTTCCAAACTTCTTTACAAGCCAACGGGAACAGAAAGGCAACGTGCCATGTTCTTCTGAAACGTACATAAGTATTTCTCTTCCGGTAGGAGAACGAGTATTCTTTTCGTTTATTATTTGATATATTCCTGAAGGTTTACCATCCTTTACTTTACCATTTCCTTTTGTTGTGAAAGGTTCTATTGCGAATAACCCCTCTTCTATTTCAGTACTTGAACCAGTGTCTACATTCGGTATAGATATCCCGGAATGCAAATCATATTCTTCTATAGAATGTCCAGTAAGATTAGTTATTGGAGTGAAGCCTTTATGCATTTCTATTGTATCTTGAATTGCCTTTCCAATTTGGGAAACAGTAGTACTAGATTTATTCTTCTTTACTACTTCAATTGCATTTTTTAGAGCATCTTGTGCTGCTTTTATTAGTTCTTTATTTTCAGGAGAGTTTTCTAAATCAATTGTAGAAGAATTATCTGCAGCCCAGCCGTCAATATGAACTCCAAAGTCTACTTTTAATAAACCATGAGCGCGAGTTTCATCGTTAAACGCTGGAGTAAAGTGTGCAGCTATTTCATTAATAGAAAGGTTTGTAGGGAATGCCGGTTTAGCACCAAGTTCAATTATCTTAGATTCAATTTTTTCTGCTATTTCTATTAGCAACATACCGTGCTTTACTTGTGGCATAATCCATTCTCTAACTTCTTTAGCGATTTTTCCTGCTTTGAGTATTTTGTCAATATCTTGTTTTTTCATATACTTTGCAGAAAAATAATGTTTAAATATGATGTGGTTATGGAAAAGAGATGGAAGAAGACTATAACCCTTTTGGACTAATTACTTATATGAGTGAGAGATTTGGAGGTTTACGTGATATGCCTTTAGTTGATAGTATAAGTAGACCTTTCTTTTTTGAAAATCTAGAAGATTTTGTAGAAATTATAGTCTTAGGTAATGGGGAAGAGACTCAACCAATTTTGATAACAAGTTTTCCTGATATTGAACAACCTATATACCTAATTAAAGAGAGAGCTAACTACTTGCGACCACCTAGAGTTATTGGAAATGGAAATTATGATAGTCATCATCGGCCCAATCTTAATAGAAGGTTTTCTAACGGGCAACATTAATTAATAGTATTTTTATCTCTTAATCTTCGTGCTTTTGGAATAAAATTTCCTATCTTTTCTGTAGAAGCTTTACCACAACCTAAGAAATTGTCTTTGTATTTTATAACAATAAATCCTCTTAGATTTGTTTCAATGCTTAGGTCTTGGCCAGTCATCCACTGAGTTGCTTCTTCTTCAGTTTTTAGTTCGTAAATGTTTTTTGTTATTTGAGACTGTAAACTTTGCGTACCTTCTATGCTTAATCTAATATATTTTTCTCCTGATTTTTGGTCTTCGATTATTCTGGCAAAATAAGAACCAACTCTATCAAGAGGAATTTCAAATTCTAGATCTTTAATTTGTTTTAATGTGTAAGAACCTTCAAACAAAAATAATCTTTCCTTTCCTCTTTGAAGCATAAGGCCCGGAATTTCTTTTATACCGAAAGTATCGTTTAGATAATGAATTATTTCTTTCTTTTCTTTTTCATTGAGTATCTTTAATGGTGTAAACTTTGCTGGTTCTTGGTTCATAGTGCTACCTCTTTTACTTTTTTAAATTTAGAAAGGAAAAAACCTTCGGTGTTGTTGTCTTGAGGATAGATACGACAGGTAAGCTTTACGTCGTTATTGTATGATTCTTCTCTCCACTTGGTTATTCCTGGCCGAGACTTTACTGGTAACTCTATTTTCTCTACTTTTATTGAATCTCCATACATTTCTAAGGCCCAATTTACGATTTGTTCGTTTTCTTCTGGCGAATGAGTACAAGTGGAATAAACCATTTCTCCACCTACTTTTAGTATTTCAAAAGCTGAAGCAAAAAGTTGTTTTTGCACTTTTGATAGAACATATACAGTTCTCATATTCCACATTTTGTAAGTTATTGGAGTAGAACGTAATGTTCCTTCACCGGAACACGGAGCGTCTACTAGTATTTTATCAAATTGCATATGAGGTAAACTTCTTTTCATTCTTTTACCAAGAGCTATACCATCTTTTTTTGTAATTATTGTATTAGCTACACCATTTTTTTCTAGATTAGAAGCGAGAATCTTTATTCTTCCTAATGAAACTTCATTTGCAATTATGGTACCAGTGTTTTTCATTATTGAAGCAGCTTGAGTTGTTTTAGATCCTGGAGCAGCACATAAATCTAGAAGAGTTTCTCCTTCTTTTGGTTTAAGTGCAATTATTGGAAGCATAGAAGCAAGTTCTTGAACGTAGTAATAACCAAGCATATGTTCTAATGAACGACCTATTTCTCCAGGCCCTAATTCCGTTTCAATTATCATTACTTCTGGATTAGTTGGCCAAGGCTGACTAATTTCCCAACCTTTATCATTTAATTTCTTTATTAGTTCTTTAGGAGAAATTTTTAGCGTATTACATCTAATTGATCTTACTGGTTGATGATCTAATATCTCAATGTAACTATCATAATCTTCTTTTTTTGGAAGGAGAGCGTGCATTCTTTCTACAAATTCTTCTTTAGGTTCATACCTTTTAGATTTGGGTTGAGATTTTGATTCGTGATATTTCATTAATTAGTTAGAATTAGTTGTTTTTTAAGCGTTTGGAGCGGCAATAGGGTTCATTCTAGATCTAGGTAATAACATTCTTACTCCGAATATCTTTTCATTTAATGATTCATTTCCTGTTGGATGACCTATGACGTCGTGGAAGTCATAGTGAGATTCTGAAGAGGGATTTTCATAAAGTTGCATAATACCCCCGATTTTCTTAGTATTATATTTTATAATTTTTAATCCAGTGCCGGTATTCATTCCATATTCATTTCTAGAATCTCCGATATATTGATTTTCATATGTTAATATTGCGTGATCTTTTAGTCTTAAACCGATTTTTACTACTGTGCCCTTTTCTGCATGACGTAATATATTTGTCCCACATGTAGATATCATACTTAGTATCATGTCCTCAGGAGATTCAACATATATTGGAACACTATTTGGTCTATCATAAGCAAAAATTACTTTTATTTCATGCTTTTCTAACTCTAACCTTATTGAATTAAGATCATTTCTTACTAGATCTTCTAGCACGTTTGATTTCATTTGATCTTGTGAACTTGATGTTTGGAATATCGCCTTTGCAAGTTTCTCAGTTTTACTCGTACCACTTTTTAGTATCCCAGTTAATTGATATGGTGCCGACATTCTTTCTTGTGGTATTCCATATTCGTTTGCTAGCTTTGCTAATTCACGATTTAACATAGTTAATGGGGAGTTAATTAAGGACATGCTATTACTAACTTCATGGCCGAAACTAGCTCTAATCATTTCTTCTGCCTTTACTTGTTCATCAGCATGACTTAATTGTAATCTAAGCCTAGCTATTTCCTCGTGCACATCTGATGCTGCATGTTCTAGTCCAGTTGGTAGTTCTTCTTTTGTCATTTTGCAAAGTACTCCTTAGAAGTTTTATATCAAAAAAGGAGCGAGTTGAAAAACCAAAAATGGTTTTTAAACCTTTGGAATTATCGTTTAGAAATCACCGAGTGTTGATTGTTTTTTCTTACTGATTAACTGCTGTAAATCTATATTTAACACTTGGAATATATTTTCTACTGCGGGAAGTACTTGATTATTCAAGTAATAATCTATATCATAATCTCCTTTTTCATTAGGAAGTTTTACTTTTTCTCTTACTAGACTTTTTTTGCTTTTTTCTTTAGGCTCTGCAATATAGTATTCTATTAAATTTCCTGCAGAAGTTGGAATGTGAGCTTCTATCATTTTTCTGGCTGCTATTACATGGGGAGATACGGCCTTGTAATCAGAAAGAGGTTTTTTTAATTGAGTTCTTATTATTAGATCTTCCATTGGAACTTCTCTAGCGTTTATTTTTTTGATTACTTCTTGAGTATACTTTAGTGCTCGAGTTGAATTTCCATCTTCAAGAACCATCTGAATTACTTTATTTTGTAAATTCCTAGCTAGTTTACACCAGTCACGCCTTACTGTTTCAAAACCACGAATTTTTAGTTTACCTTTTGATATTAATGCATATTTCTTTTTTGCTCCGGCTGTACCTGCACGAGTTGTAACCCAAATACCACGTTCAAAAAATCCTTCTAATTCTAATTCCATAATTCCGGGAAGCTTTTTGTTTATTTCTTTTAGAAACTGTAAAGTCTGATTTTGTGTCTTATCATTTAATACAAAGGCAATTGAATCTGTATCAGAATATATTGTTTGAAAACCGTGTTTATCTATTTCTACTATGGCATCTTTAATTGATTGTTTAGCAAAGGATGCAGTTGCAGCAGCAGCTTCTCTACAATAGTATCTTGCTCCGAAAAATCCTTGATAACCGTAATAAGCGTTAGCAATTAATTTATAGGCGTTACTTCTAGCTCTTTTTATTGGATCATCATGACTAGATTCTGCTAGTTCTCTTTTGAATTTCTTACGATTCTCGATAATTTGTTTTAGCATTTCTGGTACAAAGCCTGGCTCTTTAGAGAAGTACAGAATTTCTCCTCCTGATTCAGTATGATAAGCATTTACTGGAGGTTTAGCTAACTGTTTATTACTTCCTAAGAAGGTTGATTTAGATAAGTTATAGGAAACAATTACGCTTCCATAACTAGAAGTAAAATCAAACATAGCTAAGTTTTCATATAAACCTGGAGTGGGTGCTAGAACGAAAGCTCCTTCGTATTTTTCTATGTGTCTTCTTTCTGCAATATCTGGATTATTTGGTCTTTTTTCAGGTATTTCATTAAATCTATCTAAATTATGTAAAATATAAGATTCAACATTTTTTGACATACCGTTACGAGTAACTTCGTGAACTGGTTCTTGCATTACCTTACAGAAACCTACTATGTCTGGCCACATTTTTTCAAAAAGTCCTATAACTAAAGTAGAGTCGTGTAAATTATACTCATAGTATTCGTTCCAGTCAGTTCCCTTTATTTTAGAAGAATGGCGATAAGTAAAGCCAACTTTCTTATCTCCTAAAAACTCGGCTGAAACTTCATTTAGTGATAAAGTTTCTGACTGCATATACTGAGAGTAAGCAGTTCTAATAAATTTTAATATATCTATATGAACAATTCCACCAGTTCTAGCTGATGTGCTAATTCCTCTTGTGAATTTTGGTTGACTATCATCTAAACTTAGGGAGAGTTTTACTTTGTGTTTTTCTGCTCTAGCTTTTAGGTATGGCATATCAAAACCATCAGAAAAATACCCACTAATAAAGTCAGGAGATTCTTTTCTAATTACTTTTACAAATTCTTCAATTAATTCCGCTTCTCCTTTAACATACTCAACATACTTAGGAGCGGTGTGAGGAGTTTCATCATCATTCTTTTTCCAGGTTATTACTTTTTTTAATCCATAATTTGATACAAGCGAAACCATTAGTATTTCTCCTTCTCCAATTTTAAATTCATCAGTTTCTATATCGAAGGCTATTATTTTAGGAGCAAACTTTGGTTGTTCGTTTTCAGGTATTTCTTTATGTTTTATTAACTTAAAACAAAAATCTACATCTAAGGCACTATCTATGCCTCCAAATTCTAAAGAATTATTTAGTATCTCTCCTTCAATTTCATACCAGGATAGTGGCTTAAGTTTCTTTTCTATAATATAGTGAGTTACAAATCCTAGATCATAACCACGTCTCTTTTCAATTTCCATAAAATCTAGTTCATTTGCAATTGGATGAAGGTCTTTGTAATTAGTAGCAAATATCTTTAGGGCTTCTACCCTTTTACCTAGAAAGTTTTTCTCTACAACTTCTATTTTCTCAATTTTAGTTATTCTGTCTTTTTTCTCTATTTCTAGATGTTTGATACCATTCATTACCCCTTGAATTTCTTTTTTAGTCGTACCTTCTTTTAGAATTGCCCATAAGTAGATATCGCAAGTGTCGACTAAGCAAACACGCTTATTTTTGTCGTCTCTTCCAATTATCCTTATGTAGTTTTTACCTTCCCAGTCAAAATAATCGTAATCTATAGGTATGAACTTAGTTTTTACCATATTTATTTAAAAAGAGGGAGTTATTTAAAGATTAGGAAATAGTGAGAAGAAAGATTTATATATCACTATAAAGTAGTTATAATATGACAGAAATGAGTGGATTAGAACAATTAACACTATTTGATACAAGAAACGCAGTAGTTAAGCCTAGAAGGAAAACTAACCCAATAACCCCTAAAATGGGTGAGTCCTTTTACAGATTAGCTAACATTCAAGGTATTACTCCCGATAAACCGTTAAATGATTATGCTGCAATGATTGAACTTCTTTCTAATACTCTAAAAGTACGTAGTTTAAATGGAGAGGGTAGCAGAATGCCACTTTATTCATGCCTTCCTGATCATATTGATCAGCTTACAAGTAAATTCGTAGAAGAGTATAGAGAAGCTCAAGCAGAAGTTGAAAAAGGCAATAATGAGTATGATTTTGCTAAATTTATGTATAATGGACTGATTGAGGGTGGATTTAGCCTAAACGATTATCCAGATAGAATCTGTGATGCTGCTGAACTAGCCCGTATTATACCTTTAAACTTGAAGAGTGGAGCGTTTGATCCAAGATACAGGAAAGGGATAAAAGGACAAACAAGAGAAGAAATTATTGATTACGGATATGCAGCTCTAAGAAAGTATCATTTTAAGACAGTTGCAAAAGGACATTAAATTTTTATAATTCTATTTCATGCACTTTAGATGGGATTAAGCATACGAGAGATTATACCTAGAAAGGAGATTACTTTTCAAGAAATGAAAGGTAAGACAATATGTGTAGACGCGTTTAACACCCTTTACCAATTTCTAACTACAATAAGGCAACAAGACGGTACGCCACTAATGGATTCTAATAAAAAAATTACTTCGCACTTATCCGGAATTCTTTATAGAAATGTTGCATTGCTAGCTGAAGGTATAAGGCTAGTGTATGTTTTTGATGGGGTTCCACCAGAATTAAAACATAAGATTCATGAAAAGAGGGGAGTGGCTAAAAACTTAGCTAGAGAGAAATATGATACTGCAGTTAAGGAAGAAGATATTGAATCAATGAGAAAGTATAGTAGCTTAATGATATCCTTAAGTTATGAAATGATTGAGGAAAGTAAAGAGTTACTTCGTGCTATGGGTATAGCGGTAGTTCAAGCTCCTGGTGAAGGAGAAGCTCAGGCCTCACACTATAATAGAACTAGAAGCGATATATACGCAGTTGGAAGCCAAGATTATGATAGCTTATTATTTGGAGCTAGAAATTTAATTCAAAATTTAACTTTATCTAGAAAGAAAAAAACCTTTTCTGGCTGGACTGAAATTAATCCAGAGATTATAGAATTAGATAGAGTGTTAAATGATTTAGAAATTGATTTAGAGCAATTGATTTGTTTAGGTATTTTGGTAGGTACTGATTATAATCCTAAAGGTATTCCGGGAATAGGACCTAAGAAGGCATTACAATTAGTAAAACAGTACAAACAACCAGTTTTAATTTTTAAAGCGGTAGAAGAGAAATTAATGAGCTTAGATGAAGATGATAAGTTTGATTGGCAAGAGGTATTTGCTTTATTTAGAAAGCCCGATGTTATTGATAGTGATTTTGAGTTTGGAAAGATTGATCCTAATAAGATAAAAGAAATTTTAGTAGATAAGCATGAGTTTTCTAGCGAGAGAGTAGATAAACAAATTGAGAAATTAATGGAATTAGAACAGGCAAAAAAACAAAAGGGATTAGATAAGTGGTTTTAGTTATACTATTTAGTATATAATTATTTAAAAAGAATACTGGGTGTTTTCTTATATGTCTGATTATATTGAAGATTTTATTAGGAAAGGAGATTTAGGCTCAGGTGTTTTAAGGGTTTCTACCGCTCCAAGTTTAACAAGTAATTCTAGTATTGAGATTGCAAATTATGGGGAAAAGAAAATTGCAGGATTAAGGATACCGCAAGATAAAATTGCAGTTGTTCATTCTGCTTATGGGAATTATAGTATAAAAAATCCTTTTGAACATACTAGATCTATGGTTGATTCTATTGTTACGCAAGGCCATAGACTGAGAGTTACTCCTTTAGCTTTAGCAAATGTGGTTGATTCTAATAGCGGTGAGATAGAATTAATTAAAGGAATTGGAGAGGCTATGAATGAAGCTGCTGTGAGAAATAAAATAGGAATTCTTAATGGGGAAAATGCTATTTTAGGAAATTTAATTAATCCTGCTTATGGTGCTAATGTTTTTGGGACTGCTGTTAGTATGACAGATAAGGGTCAACTTGAGCTTGGCCAAGGCGTAATAGGCGGAGTAAGATATTTTGCCTTCGATCCTAAAGGACAATTTATCTTTATGAATTCTGATGGGGTAGGAACAAAGACTGATATTTATAGAAGAACTAGTGAACTTGAGACTGCTTTATATGACTCTGCAGCTATGAAAGTGGATGATAGCGCAAAGATAGGTGCAAAAGTTGTTGTTTTATGGGACAATATCGAGATGGGACAAAATTTTACCACTACAAGTAATTTTGTTCATACTGCTCAAGAGATAGGTAAGAAGAACGGATTTAGTTATATGTTAAATGTTGAAAGTGCTCAGGGTAGAGTTAATGGTTATAATGTAAGTGGAAATGCAGTATGTTTAGTTTCTGATGAAAGACTAAAAAATCCTTTATTTTCAAGGCCAGGAGATTTTTTAATGGCTATAGAAGCAAAAGGACCAAGATCTAACGGTATAACGGCGAAAAGAAAACTTATGGAGAAAGAGTATGGACCAAATTGGCATCAAGATCCAAAAACAAGAGAACATTTGAAATTTTTAACTACACCCTCGATAATATTTTATGGCGCTTTTAGCGAACTTGTTGATAAGGGTTTAGCAAGTGCAGTTTATCATATGAGTGGAGGAGCATTTAGAGGAAAATTAGCTAAGCCACTAGCAGATCAAAATCTATTTGTTAGTATGAGAGATTTATTTTCGCCACATAAAATAGAAAGGTATTTTACAGAAAAGTCTCCTGATACTATTGAGGCTTCTTATGAGAAATGCCCTATGGGTAATGAAGGTTTTATCTCAACACGCGATCCAGAAAATGCGAGAAAAATACTTGGTAAATACGGTCTTAGGGCTAGAACTGTTGGACAAATTGAACAGGCTAGAAAGAGAACAGGACTAGCATTAATTAGTTATGATGAAAAGAGAGTTTATTTTTCTGGTAAATAATTTTGTTATAATTTAAATATCTCTTTTTGTTTCTTTAGTTATGAAATTAAAGTCTATTGGGTATGATGTTATGGGTAATATTGCAGTCATAAAGTTTAGTGATGATTGGTCGGCTAGTAAAAGAAAAAAATTTGCTAACGATTTTCTAGAAAAGCATAGTTCTGTTAAAACCGTTTTAGAAAAGACTGGAAAGTTTAAGGGACGACTAAGAAAGATGGAGACTAAATTTATTGCTGGTGAAGACAGTAAAGAGGTTTTGTATAAAGAAAATGGGTGCATCTTTAGATTCAATATAGATACAACTTATTTCTCTCCTAGATTAAGTAATGAAAGAAGTGAAATTGCTGCTCTAGTTAAAAAAGGAGAAAATGTTTTAGTAATGTGCGCTGGAGTAGGACCATTTCCAATAGCAATTGCTAAGAAATCTAAGGCTAAGAAAATTTATTCTAATGAACTCAATAAAGAAGCCAATAAATATGCCCAATTAAACATTGATAAAAATGGAGTTAAGGATAGAGTTGAGTTAGTGCCAGGAGATATAAAGAAAGTGGCCTTGAAACTAAAAAAAGAGAAGAAAATTTTTGATGTAATAGTTATGGCTAGACCCCAATTAAAAGATTCTTTTCTAAAAGAGGCATTTATGCTGTCTAGAGGCAGAACTAGAATTTATTATTATGATTTTTGTGGTTTTGATGAAGTTAATAATATACTAGAAAAGATCAAAGAAGAGGCTAGCAAGTCATCAAAGAAAATCAAGATAAAGAAGTGGAAGATTGCTGGCGAGATAGCTCCGTATAGGGCGAGAGTAAGAGTGGATTTTATTGTGGTTTAGACTGAGTTAAAAAACCTGCTATATCTCTTGAAGATTGATCGTAAGGAAGATAATGGTCTGATTGATAAGTAAAAAGAGTTTTTTCATTTCCACCAAGTATTCTATGACAAGTTAATGCTGCACCAGTATCTATTATTGTATCTTTTTCTCCAAGTAATGTAGAAACTCTAAAGCTTGGTTTTCTATCTTTTAATTTTTCTGCACAATTTATATCTAATATCTCTGACAATCTCTGGAAAGGAATAACTCTTCTCCAACCCCTTTCTTTATCATAACTTGAAGTTATTTCTAAGTCTTGATGATTTTGAATTTGACCCTTTAAGTATCCAGTCATGCCGGGATTAATTTTTGCGAATGGAGAGGTATAAACTACCCAGTCAATTTCTGGAGCGTGAGTAGCTATAAAATGATTGAAAACTGCTGCTCCCATACTAGAAGCTATTACTCCTAGGCGTGAGGATTCTGATTTATAGCTGATTGCTTTCTCTAAAGTTCTCTGGAAATCCTCTAGAGACTCCGGCATAGAAAAGTTACAAGTTATAGTATTACCATCTCTTTGAACTCCTGAGTAATTTGTTCTAAGTAGTAGAGTATTTTCTATTCCTACTTGCTCTGTTCTACTGTGCTCCTCACTAGTTATTAGGCCTGGAACACAGATAACTATATGGTCTAATTTACGGGTATTTTCCATCTAATTAGGTGCGAATTTATCTTATAAAAGTTAGCTTTTTATTAGTTAGTAAGGCTAGTATTTTTAAAGGGGTTTTATGGTTAAAATTTATGACAAGTAATAATTTGGGTATTTTGCTAGCTGGAGGGGAAGGCTCTAGAGTTAGACATCTTTTAGAAGAAGATGAGCCGGTGAAACCCATGATTAAAGTAGGAGAAAGAAGATTATTTGAGCACAATTTAGATTTACTGAGAAGTGCCAATCTTCTCACAGCTGCCTTAACATTTCCTTCTGAGAAATATGTTAGTTTAGATAAAATGTTAAACGAACGGGAAGTTAGGGTGTTAAAACAAAAAGCTAGTCATTTAAACTTGCCTTCTGTTTTAGAGTTACCCGTTATTCTTTTAGCTCAATATCATTTTTCTAGCGATTCTAGTTATTTGAAGGGGTTTGATTCAATAACCACTGTACCATGTGATATAGTTTTTGAGAACCTAGATTTTAATGAGGTAGTTAGATTTCATGATGGTAGGGGAGAGAGAAATTACCAAGTTACAATTATCCTAGGTGAGAATTCTAATAATACTAGAAAAAGTCTCTTTAGACTGGATGGGAATAGAGTTACTGGATATAAGAAATATAATGGAGTGGAAGAAAAAGGTTATGTGGCTTTAAGTGATCCGGGGGTTTATTTCTTTTCACATGATATTCTTAATAGACCTTTTTCTGCTGCTTTGAATATGAATGATATAAGAGTAAATGCTTTTATTACGCAAGCAAAATGGAAAGATTATGGCAATCCTGAGAATTTAATGAAACTAAGAAGATAGATTTTAATTATTTTCCAACAGCCTCTAAATAACCATTGTGTTCTCTAAGTTTAGAATAATGTCTAGAATTCATTAATTCAGGAACCATTACTTTACCAGCAATTTGCAATGGCACTCTTACTGGAGCAGTTAGATATTCAACTGCTAAGTCTCTTGCTTTTTCAGTTAAGGTTCTGTCATCAAGTACATATGGACGAACTAAAAAAATTTTGTCTTTTCCCGGTATAACTACCGGATAAACAATTCCTTCTAGAGTTACTTTTATACTTCTCATAAATCGTGTTCTGATTGATGGTTTTTAAATTTTTAGTTAAAACTTCTTATCTTCTTTAACTGCGGTAGGAGCTTCTCCACCATGCCAAGTAAATCTTGGTCTCATTCTCATGGGATAGATTCTTTCAGAGTTATCATCTAGAATTATTGCTGAACCCTTTAATCCTGGCAAATCATCCATGTATTTTTTTACTGAGTCTAGTAAATATGATTGCATTATGTGATTGAGAGCTTCTACATCGGTTTGAGAGGTAACTCTGTGAGCAATAACTAAATCTGACTGGGTCATAACATCATTATGGATCTGGCCAGGCTGTTGAGTAGCTAATACTATGGAAATACCTGGTTGACGACCTTCTCTTAGAATTTGAATTAATGCATCAGTAGCAATTGTCTTTCCTTCTTTAGGAAGAAACTCGTGTGCTTCATCAATAAACATCCAAACAAGAGGGACTTCTTTTTTCTCTCCTCCAGATATTAAATCTAGACCTCTGTTTATTGATTTAATTTCTTCTTTCTTACGTTCTTGCATTCTTTCATTAAAGATTTTTCTTGATAGTAAAGAAATAACTAGAGCACGAACGTTAAAGGCTCCTACAGAATTATAGAAACTTAGATCCATAACTGTAGTTGTACCGGCATTTATTAGGTCTTTAATTTGAGTTGGTTTTTGATCTCCAGAAGCAAAAATTCCCCAGGTATCTGCTGCTTCAAATAATCCTACGGCAGCATTCTTTACATCTAGTGAGCTAGTTTTGTCTAATTGTAGTTCTTTTATGATAGATTGTATTTGGAATTTGTCATTATCCTTTATTTTACTTAATGCTCTTTGTATTGCAACTGCTACCGGGTTTATCATATCTAAATTAAACATTAATATCCAATCTTCAGCTTCCATTTCTTTAACGTCTAAAGCAAACTTTTCATCTATTGGAATTCCTTTTTCTAGATAACTATCGAAATGACCAAAAGGGACAAATATCTTTACGGGCAAGTTTTTAGTTTTCAGATTCCAGTCCTCTAGAAGTTTTTTGTCTTTTTCATTTTTGTATTTCATGGTCCAGTAAATACCCATTGTATCAAATATGATTGAGGCAATATTTTGAGCCACATCTTTAGGTAGACTAGAAAGTTCTTCAGTAAGAACTCCTAAAGTATAAGATTTACCTGAACCTCTCTTTCCTGCTACTAAGACTACGTGAGAACGAGCAATATCCATGTATATTGGATTACTTAGTGAAGTATACTGACCCATTTTTACAAATGTCTTTCCTATAGAAATAAGTCCGTTTTTTCCAAAGTTTTTCTTGTCTGATTCGTTTCTTCCAACTATTATATCGTATGCTATTTTAATCACCTCTAATGGAAACGAAATGAGAAAGAGATTTTTATAGTTAGTGGTTGTTTTAGGACATAGAACTCTAGTATTTCATGATATATTCTCTTTCTTCGTCCGTGAGTTTAAGTTCATCTTGAACTACGGGGTTTCTTAGAATTGGTCTCATAAGGTTAAATTCATTCATTGCTCTTTTTGTTCCAATGTGATTATACTTAGCAAATTTCTCTGAGATAGACTTCTTTTTCATGGTTCTTTGATTATGCATCCATATTTTTAATATTCTAGAAGGTCTTTTGTAAGAAGTAAAACCCGGTTTAGCTTCTTTTTTTGAAGCGGCTATACCAAAACTTAAAAGGATATTTTCATAAACTAAAAATCTCCAGTATTGCTGACGGTAAATTCTTCCTTTGAAAATATCTGTTCTACTTAGAGCTTCAAAAGCTTTAGCTAATTCAACTCCAGAATACTCGCTAGGTATATTTTCTTCCACCCAAAGAATTATTTCATCAATTGGCATATTAACACTATCGTAAACTTCTAACATTTCTTTAGAAGGCTTTCCTTTGAATATTTGTTTTAGAGCGTTAAATATATCTGACTCTTTGTTTCTTTCATCAAACATTAAAGTAGAAGGATCTTTTACTTTGGATATTGATTGTAAGTCATTTATAGCAGCTCTTAGATCACCTCGAGCCTTTACCGCTATAGAAGTAAGAATATCATTTTTTATGAATAAATTTTCTTTACGTAAAATGTAAATTAAAACATCTTTAATTGTTTTGTAATCAAGTTCTTTTAATTGTATGATTTCTGATTTCTTTCTTAAAGCTGAGAATTTAGAATCCCATATATCATTAGCAGTTACTATTACTGGAACAGTGGTTGTTTCTATAATCTTTAATAATTCTTGAAGTCCACCACGGTCTACAGAAGATATACCGTCTGCTTCATCAACTAAAATTAATTTATTTTTATAGGCTAGAGATTTTTGTTCTATTGCCGGTTTTAAAACTTCGTGAAGATTTCCTTTATTTCTTAAATCTGAAGCGTTAAGCTCAAATATTTCGGAGTTATTTGATGTAGCTATTAGGTGAGCTAGAGTAGTTTTCCCGGTTCCTGGTGGACCGTATAAGATGATTGCTTTTTTAGAATTAGAAGGAGCAAAATTATCTACGAATTTCTTTGCTTTTTCTAAAGCTTCTTTTTGTCCTTTAAACTCAAGAGCGTTTTTTGGACGGTATTTTTCTACCCAATTTGTTTTTTCAAGCATTTTGAATGGAGTTTTCTAATTTACTAAGTATTCTAACTATTCTTCCTGTATGGTTTATTGTTCTAGGATTTAAGGATAGACCTATGATCATTTCTGATATTCCATATACTTCCTCTCTATTAGGACATTTTGCAATATATCCTTCTATTTTGGGTAAGAATTTTCTAAGTAATTTTCTTCCACTCTTTAATTCACTAGCTTCAACATTATGGGTTTTGAGGTATTTTTGTTCAACATCTTGGAAAACTATTGCGGCTCTCTTTTTTATTTCATTTGGACTTAGGGTTACTCTTCTACTAGCTTGTTCATCTAAATATTCATTATAGGATTGATGAATTGAATACTTTGGTTCTTGATTTACCTGCATATTTCCGATAGTAACGTTTCTTTCTTTTGCCAGTATTCCCTTAGCTTCATCTTTTTTGTAGCCTTCCGCATTTCCTGGATTTTTTATTAAAAGAGTAGCGCAACTATTATGGATACTCATTTCATCTTTATTCCAAGAAAATATTGCAAAGTTGGAGTTAGTAACCCTTTCTAAATTAGCGGCTAAATTAACTGCACTTAACGCATATTCTTGACTGTAAACGTATATTCTATGGGCAACTAAGTCTATTCCTAGTTTTGTGTAGTCTGGTTGATTAATATCTCTTATAGTTAAAAAACTTCTATCGGAAATTTCTCCTCTAGAGCTAGAGTCGGCCACACTACCGCCTTTATCTCTTGTTATAAATCCGCCTTGGCAACTTGATAGTAAAGAAATATCTTTGCCTGGAAAAACTTGCCTAGCAGAGTTTGATATTAAATTTACATACCCATCAGTTAGAAAATCTGGACTAGACTGAGTTAATTCATCAGCATATTTATACAAAAAACTTGCCAGATCGCTTTTAATTAATGGTTTTGTCATTAGCTCTTATTTTATTGTTTACCTAAACCAGCTAGGACAAATGATGCTAATAATGCCTGAAGTTGAATAAATGGATCTGATCCTTCTACAATTCTAAATTCAGATTCTCCGGTTTTTTCTGTAAGTCTTACCTTAATTTCTGGTTCTACAGGCAAATTCCATATTTCTTTTTGAATAGACTTTATTACATCTTGACCGGAAATAGATTCTTTTAACATTACATCTAGTAATTTTTCTCTAGCCTTTACAAAGTCTCCAGATAAGGCGTACTCTAAAACTACTTTGATATCTTTTGGTTTAGCGTTAGAAATTATTGTTAAAACTAACTCGGGAGTAATGTTAGGTGAAATTGAAGCGGTTGCTTGAAGTAAGTTAGTAGCTCGTCTACAGTCTCCTTCTGAACCTTCATAGAGTATCTCTACAGATGCAGGGTTAACTGATAGCTTTTCTATATCAGAAATTCTCATAAGGTATTTTTCTATATCCTTTTTCTCTAGTAATTTAAATCTAAAAATGGCACAACGTGATTGAATTGGGTCTATGATCTTTGAAGAATAGTTGCATGAAAGAATAAAACGACAGGTAGCTGAATAATTTTCCATTGTACGTCTTAATGCCTGCTGAGCCTCTGTTGTTAGAGCATCTGCTTCATCAAGAAATATGATTTTGAAAGGAACTGTTCCGATTGATTTAGTTCTAGCAAAATTCTTTACTTTTTCTCTTACTATGTTTATTCCTCTTTCATCAGAAGCGTTAAGTTCTAGGTAATTATCTCTCCAGTCTTTACCGTAGAGTTGTTTTACTATGATTAGGGCCATAGTAGATTTACCGGTTCCTGCTGGACCTGCTAGCAGTAAATGAGGTACGTTTAGAGTATCGGTTAGAGATTTCACTCTTTTTACTATATCTTCTTGCCCTACAACCTCTTCAAATTTTTGAGGTCTATATTTTTCAGTCCAGATTTCAGATGCCATTTTCCCCTTTGATATTTGAGTAATCCGGTTTTAACTTATAAAGATTTGTATGATATTTAGAATAAAATTATCTAGATCTAGATCTTCTTACCTTACGTTTGTGCTTTTCTTTCTTTAATCTCTTTCTTTGCCATTTCCATCTCATCTGGCCTTTCTTTTTCCATCTTCTTGAGCTTCTTTTCATGAGAAATTGAAGAATTAGTTGATTTAAAAAGGTTACTATAGAAAAACCGGGCCAATAAACCTACTAAGTCAAATTTATTTAGACTCTTCTGTAGAGAAAATTCTAGCGGTTATTAGAATACCAAGAGTTCCTATTAATGTAATTAATAGTGCAGAAATAACCTTTCCTTGAAGTGGGCTTAATGCAGCAATTCTATCCACCCATTCAGTTATTACATCCTTCCATACTAATGCAACTAGAAAACCAAAAGCAGCACTTATCGCAGTATTTATTGATTTATTAAATTCTGATTTAAATTTTGCAGCTGATTTTTTAGCTCTTAATTTTAAGTCTTCTTTTACTTCTGCTTCAATTTCTTTTTTTAATTCTTTTTTTATCTTGGCTTTTTCTAGCTTGTCCATTATAGTATATTGCAAAGCAACATTTATAAATTATAATGGAGATTTACTCTTAATGGCATCTAATAAAATTAAAACAAAAGAAGAAAGAGATTATACGGCATTACAAGAAGTATTGATACAAGTTGGTCTAAGAATTGCTAAAAGAGGAGAAGGAGCTCTATTTGTTGTTGGTAATGCAGAATATAAACCGCTAGTAGAACAAAATGTTCCACCATTTAAAGTTACTAAAAATCCTAAGCTGCTAGAGAGTTTAGCCTTAATGGATGGAGCGGTAATAATTAATGAAAGTAGTATGATGGTTGCCTATGGAGTTAGAATTAAATCTACTAAGGTGTTTAAGAATTTTGGAACACGACATAGCGCGGGAATATCTGCAGCTAAAGGAGATAATCTAGTTGTGCTTATTTCTGAAGAAGACAAAAAAATAAGAATTTTAAGAAGAGGAAAGATGGTTATGCAAATAGATGCTCTTCAAAAGGATGTTGAAAAGACAGTTCCTCAGACAGTTAGAGCATTAGAATCAGTGGGAGCGGGAACTATTGGTATGATTGGAACAAGTATACTAGCTCCAACTTTAGGTTTAAGCTTACTACCCGGAGTAGTTTTATTTGGTAGTGCTTATTATTTAACTCGCGTTATTTCTAATAGATTTGGGAAATAGATTTTTAAATTAAAAAATTATTTAGTGTTGTGGGAATCATAGTTCAGAAACCAAGAGGTGTAGTAGGTCTTACGAAAGTAGCTAAATTTTCTATTGTAGTATTTATTATATCATTTGCTGCAGCAATGGTAGATACAGTGTGGGCACTTTATCTTGATGGTTTCTTTCATAATCCGTCTTATGTAGGTTTCTTTTCTGGATTTTTAACGTTAGTAAGTTTTGTTTCTTCTTTTGCATTAGTACCATTTATCGCTAAGCACAATAAATCTAGACTTTATCTCATTGCTTTAATGGTTTATTTTATGTCATATTTATTTTTCTCTTTTAATACTAGTTTAATACTATTAGTTATTTCTGGAATAGTTCTTACTATATGTTATTCAATGAGACTGGCAGTTTTTGGGATGCTGATGAGAGACGTAGCTGCTAATAAACGAATGAACCAAAATGTGGGAATTATCTATAGCTTTCTAAATGTTGCCTGGGTTTTGGGACCTTTAGTAGCTGGTTATGTATTAGCTACCTCCAAGATTGGAAATGTTTTTGCACTAGCCGCACTTTTCATATTTGCTGCATTATTGCTCTTCAAATTTTCTAGAATTAATGATGCTAACATAAACAGAAGTGTTGATGGGCATGTTATAAGAAATTTCTTGGAATTCTTTAAAGATAAAAAAAGAGTAATATCTTATTTAATTAGTGGTGGAGTAAGCTTTTGGTGGGTTTTAATTTACATTTATGTTCCGTTAATGATTGAGAGAAGTGGTATTGGTGTAAAGTGGATTGGTTACTTTTTATTTGCTGTAGCTATACCTTTAATATTAACTGAATATTTCTTTTCAGGATTAGCTTCTAAGAAAGGTCATAAAAACATTATCTTTACCGGTTATACAATCTTATGGATTAGCGCTTTAGCTAGCTTTTTCTTTTTTGATGATTTACGGATTGTTTTAGGAATTTTAGTTTTGGCTAGTTTTGGGGGAGCAATGATAGAACCAGTAAGTGAATCTTACTTTTTTACAATCTTAAAAGATAAGAAAGAAGAAACCAGATATTTGGGACCTTACAATACTACTTTTGACTTAAACTTATTTTTAGGAAAGGTAATTCCTGCAACTCTATTATTATTCTTGTCTTATAGAAGTATTTTCTTAGTCTTTACTACTGCTATGATAATTGTGTCTATTATTTCTCTAAAGGCCAAGGAGTAAGCTTTTTAAGGAGTTATTGTTCCTTAGACCTATGCCCCGATAGTATAGAGGCCAAGTATGCGGCCCTCTCAATGCTTTTAGGTTAGTCGATGAGACAATACCTTATGCCTTCTCTAAGGCGAGCACCAAGCATTTCGTAAGGAATGCTGGAGTACGGCCGTGACCCGAGTTCGAATCTCGGTCGGGGCGTATGAATGTAAATAAAATTTTTATCTATCCCACAGACACAATCTATGGAATAGGATGTAACGCAGAAGTTAAAGAATTAGTTGGAAAAGTTAGAGAAATAAAGGGTAGAGATTCTAATCCTTTTTCAGTGATTGCTCCTTCTAAAGAATGGATTTTAGAAAATTTTAAAGTGGATCAAGAGCTTATTGATAAATATCTTCCTGGACCTTATACATTAATTCTTGAGAAAAAAGATAGTGGTTTCTTAAATTGGGTTAGTGATAAAAATACGTTAGGTGTACGAATTCCAGATCATCCATTTACTAGCGAGCTACAAAAATCTGGAAAACCTATTATTACTACTTCGGTTAATTTTTCTGGAAAACCTTTTGCAAAAGAAATAAGTGAAGTTCCTGAAGAGATTCTTAAAGAAGTGGATTCTGTTTTTGATATTGGAAGACTTTCTGGAAATCCATCTACATTAGTTATTGATGGAAAAGAGATACCTAGAAATTAGATTAGAAGCATAACTATTATTCCTAACGTATTAAACATAAACGAAAGAGTTAGGAGACTTTCTTCTTTTATTGTGCTTAAACCAGCAAGCATACTTACTCCTATTTCATCTGGCAATGGAGAAGCAATAACTAGTCCAGCAAATATGTATAAAATATAATGGACTGCTTTTAGATGAGAACTACCTTCAATAATTTGTTTTATTTTCCCTAGATTTAGATCTTTTTCTAGTTCCTCAAACTCATCCATCATCGATATTTTGATTGTTTTGAATATTACAAAGTCGGATATTACGGCACCTATACCTCCTACAATTGCTGCTAGAACGATATTATCTGGACTAGCTGCTAGGAAGAATGCTACAGCAAAGGGAGTAGTAAAACCAAAAGAAAAGAATAATCCTGCAATAAATATCCCAAAGTAACTCCACTCACCTAATGCAGATACAAATGAAAGGAAGTAAGCATTTTTGAATAAGAAATAAGCTAATATAAGAGTAATAGCGAAAAGTGCTAACTTAGGATACTTGAAACCAAAGATTTTCTTAGCTCTTTTTACAGCTTTAGGATGAACAGTTTTAAGTCTATGATGAACTAACTCTCTTTTTTCTTTATACTGCTTAATGGATTTTCTTATTTTTTTTATCATCTCTTTTTATAGCCCTGCTCGGATTCGAACCGAGGTCACGAGATCCAGAGTCTCGTATACTTGACCAGCTATACGACAGGGCTTTATTTTATTTGTTAATTTGGAGTTTTAAATCTTGGGTTTAGATAAATTTATATTGGTTTCTTGTTTCTTGATGGTATGTTAAAGAGGACTCATTTAGCGATAGGTTTGGCGGCTATGGTTTATTTTCTTCCCCATGTAAATGACAAGGTTATTTTTGCAATTACAACTATGGTTGCTACGATACTGCCTGATTTTGACAAAAAATTGAGTTTTTTGAGACTAGACTTTTGGAGAAGAAATAATGGAGAAACTCCAAATCATAGGAGATTTTTACATAGTTATACTTTTTGCATTTTAGCGGCTGTTTTGCTTGCTTTCTTCTATCCAATTATAGCTTTACCTTTCTTTTTAGGGTATTCTATGCATTTATTTGCAGATAGTTTTACAGTTAAAGGAATAAAGCCGTTTTGGCCGTTAAAATACGTCTCTAGTGGAAAGATAACTACCGGAAGTAAAACAGAAGATGTAGTGTTTTGGGTGTTTGTTTTGATTGACGTATTTCTGATAGTTTTCTTTTTTAGCCAATTTTGGGCGTAGCAAGTTTTTTATATTTGATTTGCATATATAAAAGATGTTAACTATAGTAATATTAATTTTTGTTTTAGTAGCTGTTGTTTATTTGTTTAATAGCTATCAGAACAAGTATCAAAGCTTTCAAGGTGTTATTTTTAATGTCTTAGTTATAGGTGTACTTATTTTCTTCCTTTTTAGTGTAAGTTACGTCTATATTAACACTGATCCTAGTTTAGGAAGCTTTGGTGGTTTTGTGGAGTTTGTTAAAGTTTACTTATCTTGGGTAGCTGGTTTCTTTGGAAATGTGGGACATGTTAGTGGTTACGTTATTAACCAGAATTGGGGAGGAAATGTAACGGGATGAAGTTCTTTTTAGCATTTCTAAAATTTTTATTTATTGGAGCTTTATTTATAGTTAGTAATAATCACTTATACCTAAGTCTTCCAAGTGATTTTAGCACATTTCAGCATCTTTATTATGACTGGTTAACTAACATCTTTGAATATGGAAAAGAATTATCTGGTTATGCTGTTAAGTCTCAATGGTTACCAAGTTAGGAAAATTTATAAAGAGGTTTTGATTTAATCATGTATGGCTAAAAAGAAGAGGGTGAATAAATCTATCGTAAAGAAAACTTCTCATTCAAAATCTGTTAGTGTTAAAGAAAAGTATAGTAGAAGAATTAGCGTTTCCTTTAAGAATTTTATTCTATTCTTGATTTTAAGTGTTCTTTCTTATGGTTTATTCAAAGCTTCTAGTGAAGAGATTTTTGTAAATTTATTTGAGATATTATACTTACTTTTAGCGTTTGTTAGTCTAGCTTTGTTTATTTGTTTCTTATTATTCCTTCTTTTGAAGTGGTTTAGTAAATAGAATTAAAGCCTCGACCGAGGTTTGAACTCGGGATCTCCACATTACCAATGTGGTATTCTAACCGGCTGAACTATCGAGGCATATTTTTCTGTAATGGAATAAGTTTTATAAAAGCTGTTTATTAACATTTCTTATGGCCGATAAAGAAGATAAAGATAATAAAATTGAAAAACTAAAGAAAGATTACGAAGTGCTAAGGAAAAAACACTCATTGCCTACTTTTGAAGAATTAAATGAAGATTTCCAAATAGAGAAGATGGATCCAGATTCAGACTTCTTAATCCGTGAAGTTAGAAGATGGGTATCTGAAAAATCTGTAAATTATCTAAAACTTGTTGAAACTTTGATGAACCCTTCAAATGTGCCGTTTTTTGTTTACTCTATTGTTAAGGTTTTAGGAAAAGAAGAGAAAGATAAGTTAAATGAATTTTATAATAAACTTTCTAAAAGGCAGGTAGAGATAATAAAATTAGATTTAGTATATAATGAGAAGAATGAAGTTAAATTCATTAAAGACGTTTTTAATGAGTGGAAAATAATGAAAGTAGAATTATTTGATATTATAGATTTTGTTGAAAAGAATGTAGACAAAAAATCTGAAGTAAATAATCCAGCTTACTTTGGTTAATCTTAAATAGTTTATTTTATCTGTTATTAGATGAAAAAGAGAGGAATATCACAAGTTGTAACTACTATGATTCTTATTCTTCTTGCAATCATTGCAATAGGCATTGTGTGGTATGTTGTAACTAACATAATTAACCAAAATTCTCAAGAAATAGATTTAGGTAAGATAATAAATACGGTTAAAATTGATGAAGCTAAGACTGGGGTTTTTACTTCTAGTGTTAAGATAACAAATAATGGAAGAGATAGATTAACTCAGGTTAAGATGGTTTTTTCTGATGGTCAAAGTTCTATTGAGAACATAAGTGATGTTTCTTTGGGACAGTTTGAGTCGAAGAAGATAGTTATTTCATTAAATGGTAGTATGATTCCTAGGTCGGTAGTTATAACACCTTTATATGGAAATAAAGATGGAGCGGTAGCAAATAGTGATTTTGATGTCGATTATTCGATCGATAAGTCAAATGGTTTAGTAGCGTATTATCCTTTTGAGAAAGATGTTAATGATTATTCTGGTTATGGTAATAATGGTACGTTAAAAAATATGTCTAAAATAGGTAGCGATGGTATTCGTGCTAATATTCTTTCATTAAGTAACCAAACACAAGATTATGCTCAAATTCCTGATAGTGATTTATTAGACTTTAAGGAAGGATCTTTTTCTTATGTTATATGGGTGAAGACTTCTTCTACAAATGATGTGGAGATTGTTTTTGAAAAGAATGATGCCCAGACAGTACCTAATTACAATAATTCTATGTTATGGGTAAATACAGCTGGTTATGCTGGATATGTAGCTCGTTGCCAAGCAGGTCCAACAGCAATATACTCAACAGTAAAAGTGAACGATGCACATTGGCATCAAATTGTTGTAACTCGTAATAATACAAATAAGATAAGGGCAATTTATGTTGATGGATCATTAAATTCTCAAACTTCTGACGTTTCTACTTGCCATGATTATTCTACAGTAGAACCGCTATTTTTAGGACTTAGAGCGTATGAAAATCCTCGTTACCAATTATTCTTTAATGGTAGTATGGATGATTTCTCAGTCTTTAATAGATCTCTTTCAAGTGAGCAGATACAACATCTATATTTATCAGAAAAGAAATAATTTATTTTACAAATTCTTCAATATCAATTTCTAGAAGAGCAACTGGCATTTTTATTTTCCAGTCCTTTAATATTTTAGGATGTATTTCTCCAACTATTCCTATCTTTTTATTTGATAAGTAGATTTCTGCAGTTCTTCCATCAATGAAGTATGGTGGAATTTTGTTATTGTCTATTTCTTTTATTTCTATTTTTTTACCTGACATTCTTACTAGATACTCTAGAATTTGTCTTACTTCGGTATAATTACTAGGAGAAATTGAGACACATAGAGTTTCTTTTTCTTTTACGACTGAATTTTCTTTATAGAAGATTTTTCCTATCTCAAAGATTTTTTGAGGATATTCTGAATCTATGTTTTCAGATAGTATTTTTAGAGCGTAGTGAGATAAATCCTTTCTCATTATGTTATACTCTGTTTTAGAATTCATAATTTCAATAAAATCTTTTTCTTGATTTTCTGCAACACCCATTTTTGTAAATTGATCTTTCTTTGTAGTTAGGTGATAATTTGATATTTCTATAATTCCTAAGCCAGTAAGCATTTCTGATAGTTTTCTTTTTATTACTTCTTTTCTGTCCTCTTGACCGATAGTAGATATCTCAGGTATTTCTGGAACAAAATTTTCATAACCGTAAGCTATGGCTATCTCTTCAATTAAATCTACTTCATGTAATATATCAAATCTCCAAGAAGGCATTTCTACCTCTCCATTATTGTAGTTATGACCCATTCTTTCTAGGAATTGTTTAATCTGCTTTTCGTTAAGTGTTAGTCCAAGAAGTTTATTGACATTATTTAGACTAATCTTTCTTTTTTCTGTATCAAAGTTAGGAGTAATTTCTTTTTGACCTACTAATTCCATTTGATATATTTTACCTCCCATATCTGCAAGAGAAGTAACTATTAGATTTAGGGTTTTCTTAAGAACTTCCATATCAAAACCAGAACATTCTACAAAAACGTCTTTTGTTTTTTCTGTTATTCTACCAGTCTCTTGAGAATTAATTATTGGAGGCATACTTAGTATCTTTTCATCTGCATCGATAAATATGGGGAATTTTGCTTTTCCAGCTAGAAGATGTGCATAATCTCTTCCAGTTGGATGTCTTTGAAGTATTTGAAGACCGGACATTTCTTTATCAGATTCTAATGGAATAAATTTTATTTTGTCTGGCTCTAATGCCTTATATGTTAGAGGTAACTTTATCTTTTCAAGAGGATATATTCCTATAGCAAGCTTTTTTCTTTTTCTTCCTAATGTGAAATGTATCTTTTCTTGTATTTCTATTACTTCTCTTATTTTTTCTTCATTGAAATTTAAACCTTTAACAATGGCACAAGCAGTATAAGGTCTAATATCTTTAACTGAAGGATCAATTTTAACTTTGAAATCTTTTTCTGGAGGGAAAATTTTATATTTTTTTATACCTGTTTCTTTACTTAGATACGCAAGAAAACTTCTTTTGAATCCTTGATAAGAAAGCATATCTGGTCTATTAGGAGAAACTTCTATTAATATTTCTTCTTCATTTACTTCTTCAACTGGAGTGCCAAAATAAGCAATTTTATTTTGCATCTCTTCGTTCATAGGTCCTATTTCTTTTTCGAAAGTCTTTAGTGGTATTGATATTGAAGCCATTTTATTTGTTATCTATACCTCCGGCCCTAGTATTCGCATGTTTTACTCTTTTTATTTCATCAATAGGAAAACGCCTCTCATATTCTTCTAAAACCTTATCAGTTTCAACTTGTGCATCAATATTACAAATAGAAGCTACTTTCAATAAAAGAAAATTCATATCTCCAATAAAGTTTCCAACTTCTTCCTTATTATCTTTGATTAATTCTTTTTGCTTTTCTGCATCTACCCATTTTATGATATTCCAAAATTCTCCTATTTCTTCATTCATATTTAACAATAAATCTTTTATCTCAGAGACCTTTCCCCAATCTCTTTCTAGATTAAATTTCTCTATATTTACTTGTGTTTGTTCCATTATGATTTAGTCCAGAATTTAATTTTTCTTAATTGTGAAATATCGTTTTTGTATAATTCTCTTAAATCTTTTATTTCATAATAATCCATAAGCATTCTGTCAAAACCTGGTCCCCAAGCTAATACTGGTATTTCTTCTCCTAGCAGTGGAACTGTTACTTCAGGACGGAAAATTCCAGCCCCTCCTAATTCAAACCATATTTTCTTTTCTGGATGCCAAACATCAATTTCTACTGAAGGCTCAGTGTAAGGGAAATAAGAAGGTCTCATTCTTATCTTTTCATAACCCATTTTACTAAAGAATTGTTTTATGTACCCTAGTAAATGTCTAAAATTAGCATTTCTATCTATTACGATTCCTTCTGATTGATTAAATTCAAAACCGTGAGACCAATCAACAGTTTCATTTCTAAAACATTTTCCTATAGCAAAAAACTTCTGTGGTAGAACTAAACCTTTTTGTTTTATTTCGTGCAATTTTTTAGATGAAAGTGAAGTAGTGTGTGTTCTAAGTACTAATCTTTTAGAATCTTCTTCATTCCAATTGTATTTCCATCCTTTACTTCCTGAAATACCTTCTTGATGAGATGCTTTCACTTGTTTTACTACATTCTTTTCAGGTAGTTCGGTTTTTTCATTAAGGAAGAATGTGTCTTGCATTTCTCTAACAGGGTGATCTTGTGCTGTAAAGAGTGCATCAAAGTTCCAGAATGATTGTTGTATCATATCACCGGACATTTCTTTAAAACCCATTTGTGTCCAAACTGTACGACCGTAGTCAATGGCTTGATTTACAAAATGTCTTTTTCCACCGTTTAATGAAGGCAATTGAGAGTTCAGATCGTAACGTCTAAACTTTTTACCTCTCCATAATTCTTTTCTAATTATGTCTGTAGTTATTTGTTCAGTTAGATTTTCTTCTTTTATTTTAGACCGGGATAATTTAATACCAAGAGGGGTTGGAATTATTTCTATAGTTTTTTCTTCTTCTATTTCTACTATATCTTTTCTTGATCTTAAGGAATCAAGTGCAAATTTTTGTTCTGGAGTCAGACTATCTAGTTCTACTGGCAAAGATTCTAAAAATAATTCTTCTAGAGTTTTTCTGGAAACTTCTTCTTTAGGAGCGTTTAATATTATCTTTCCGTTTTTTACATCAATTAATGCTTTCTTTTTTAGTGCACCTAATGAAGCTTTAAATTCGTCATTAGAAAGACTAGCTATTTTTTGAGAGTCTTGCATAGGCACAATTCTTTTTTCTTTTAGAATATCTAATAATCTTCTTTCGGGTAAACCTTTTTTTCTATACAGGGCCCCGTTAACTCCGATATTAACTATTTTCTTTTTTTGTTCTTTTATTTGTACTAATTCTTTATTTTGCATATATTCTAGCGCTCTTAGTACTGAAATTTTATCTAGACTAGATTTTTTTGAGATTTCAACTAAAGAACGTGTCTCTATGTGGGGCAAAACTTTTCTTTCATTTGGACTAAGAGAATCCAGTAATTTTTCTTCATTAACCATCGATTTTCTAGTAAATTGTTATTTAAAAGAGTTTTTACTCAAAAACGACAATTATTTAAAGAATATTTTACGCTTCCCCTTTATGACTAAAAGGGGAATTTCTTCAGTAATAGCCAACCTAGTTCTTATCCTACTTGCTTTAGTCGCTGTCACAATTGTATGGGTTATATTTGCCTCATTTAATACAAGTACTATTCAGATAAGTTCGGTTATTGCCGAGGTTAATATAGACCCTGCCAGTGTTCAAGTAAAGCAGGATGTTAACTCAAATTCTTATAACGTTTCTATGAGTGTAGTAAAAAGTTCTTCAAACGGGAATATAGATTCTGTAGATTTAATTATATCAAATGGAACGGATAATTATGTTAGAAATGTACCGGTTCATTTAGAGGATTTTGGTAAAGCAAACATAGAAGTTTCCTTAACTAATGAAGATCTTGATTCTGCAAATTTAGAATCTGTAACAGTTATACCAGTATTAAAGGATGAGAAGGGTAGCGAAAGTTATAGTTCAATATCAAGAAAGTATGATTTTACTGATAATACTGTGTCTAGTGTTAATACTGCTTCTGGTAGTATTTTTGGTCCTAGTAGAAATAGGGGCGGAGGATCATCAGGTGGTTCTAGTGGAGGATCTAGCGGTGGATCAAATAATAACGGCAATAGCGGAAATACTAATACAACGAATGTAAGTAGCCCTCCTCTTAGCGTAACTATAAACTCTCCTCTTAATACTACATATAAGAATAGTACCGTTTCATTAAATGTTTCTTTGAATAAGGATGTTACAAGTGTTTTAACAAGTATTGACAAGGGAAATACGAATTATTCTTTAGATAAGTCTGGTAATAATTTTAATTATAATCTAAATAATGTTTTAGATGGAAGCTATACCGCTAACTTTTATGTTAATTCAACTGTGACTAGTGTTAGCTTTTCAGTTAATACTTCTCCGACTGTAATAGATACTGATAGGGATGGAATAGCAGACTCTAATGATAACTGTCCTAGTGTGGCTAATCCAACTCAATCTGATGTTGATGGCGATGGAATAGGAGATGCATGTGACGGCTTTAATAATATTTTAACTTGTGATTTAACTAGCGCTTCATGGAATGTTACTTCTAGTAGCGAGGGTAGTTTAGTTAAAATGAATTTAGCAGGTACTAACTGTAATAGCGTACAACTTAATTATACAATATATGAAGATGATTCTACTAGTGATGTGGCTGTTTATTCTATTTTATCTTCCTCTTTGGGAATTAATGTTCCTGCACCGTGGGAATGTGATGGTAGTGTTGCAGGAGTTTGTACTGCTGGTAATCCGGAATATTACTTCAAGGTGTTTATCGTTAGTAATACTTCTGAAAGTATTACTAGTTCTTTGACTAGTGAATTAATTACTACTCGAGCAAGTGCTTTATGTGGCGATAGTATTGTTCAAAGTGGTGAGCAGTGTGATGATGGAAACAGAATTACAACAGACAGTTGCTCAAATAGTTGTCAACTTACAATTTGTGGAGATAGTATACTACAGAATCCAAATGGAAATAATGTTAATGAAATCTGCGATTCAAGTTCAAGGTCATGTACAACAAGTCAAAATTATGTTGGAACACAATCTTGTAGTTCATCATGTACTGCTTACGGAAGTTGTACAACAACACAAAGATGTGGGGATGGAGTTACTAATGGAAATGAACTTTGTGATGATGGTACTTTAAACGGCCAGGCAAATAAGTGTAATGCACAATGTAGCGGAATAACTGCTTCGACTTGTGGAAATAACGTTTTAGAATTTGGAGAAACTTGTGACGGTGGAACACAAAGTTGTACCGCAACTGGCGGATACTCTGGAACACAAAGTTGTAGTACAAGCTTGTGTACTTGGAATTCTTGTACAACAACACAAAGATGTGGAGATGGAACAAGAAATGGTGTAGAGACTTGTGATGATGGAAACTTAAATGGTCAAGCTGGAAAATGTAATGCACAATGTACTGGTACAACTACTCCGGTTTGTGGAAATAATGTTATAGAATCTGGAGAGATGTGTGACGGTACTTCTCTTAATAGTCAAACTTGTGTAAGTCAAGGATTTATTAGCGGATCTTTAAGTTGTAATTCAGGATGTTCAGCATTTGTTACAACATCTTGCGTAAGTCCACCTACACAAACTTGTGGAAATAATATTAAGGAAGGAACTGAAACTTGTGATGGAACTCAATTAGGAGGAGCTAGTTGTGTAAGTCAAGGATTCATCAGTGGAACTCTTGGATGTAGCTCACAATGTAATGCTTATGTTACAACTTCATGTGTTAGTCAAGCTTCACTTACTTGTGATTTAACTAGTGCTTCCTGGAATGTAACTAGTGTTGTAGAAGGAACTAAGGTTAGACTAAATACTGCTGGAACAAATTGTAATACTAATCAATTTAATTATACTGTATATGAAGATGATGGGGTTTTAGGTAAAGACTTTGTTGCTTCATTTGTTTCTTCAAGTTTAACCCCAACTTGGACTTCTACTTGGGTTAGCGATCAGTCTGGTGATCCTGAATATTACTTTGAAGCAGTTGTTGTTGGAAATAATTCAGAAAAGATTCAGAGTAGTACATCAAGTGAACTTTCTGTTTCAAAATTACAGATATGTGGAAATGGAATAATAGAAGCTGGAGAGAGTTGTGATTCTAACTCTCAGGCTTGTACTGTTAATGGTTATACTGGAACGCAAGCATGTAATGCACAATGTAGCGCATTTGCAAGTTGTACAACAACACAAAGATGTGGAGATAACATAAAGAACGGTAACGAGTTCTGTGACGGAACAGCATTAAATGGTCAGAGTTGTACAACACAAGGATTTGTAAGTGGAACACTAAGTTGTAATTCCGCTTGTTCTGCTTATGTTACAAGTGCGTGTGTAAGTGCACCTACACAAACATGTGGTAATAATATTAGGGAAGGAACAGAGGTTTGTGATGGTAGCGCACTTAATTCACAAACATGTGTATCACAAGGCTTTGCTTCTGGAACACTATCTTGTAATTCAGGATGTTCCGCATTTGTTACAACTCAATGTGTAGCTAGTACGACAAGAACGCTTTATGTTGACTTTGCTAGTGGAAGTGATTCTAATAACGGATTATCTCAAACAAGTGCATGGAAACACGCTCCGGGAGACTCAAGTGCTACGGGCAGTGCAGCATCTACTACACTAAGAGCAGGAGATACAGTATTGTTTAAGGGAGGAGTTGTGTATTCAGGATCAATTGCTATTCCTACAAGCGGTTCAAGCGGTAGTCCAATAACGTATGATGGAACAGGTTGGGGAACTGGAAAAGCAATTATTGATGGTGGAAGTAGTCGAACTGTTGGAATAAGTACAAACGGTAAAAATTATATTACAATTGATGGATTTGAAGTAAGAGCAATGAGTAAAGCAACTTCTTCTATTGGTATATCGATTACTGGTGGATCGAATGTATTAGTTAAGAATAATTATGTTCACGATATATGGTATGTTTCTAATCCTAGTCCGGGAAGCGGTGCATGGGAACAACAAAGTGGTATAGGAATTATGGTGAATGGTGGATCAAATATGATTGTTGATTCTAATAAGGTCAGTGATGCGGGTCATTCCGGAATTTATTTCCAGACTGTGGCTGGACAGACAATGAATAATTTAGAGATTTCTAATAATAGCATTAGTAATATGAACACTGGACTTCGTGTTTGGTTTACTACTGCTGCAGCTAATACTCACATAAATGGGGTTTCTATACATGATAATTATATTCATGACTTTGGAAATTATAATGATGTAATCAATGATGTTTGGCATAGTGATGGTATGCATATCTTAGGAAGCATAGACAATGCAGCTGATGCGATTGAAAACGTACACATATACAATAATTACTTTGAAGACAATGATAATGTTGATAGTGGTTCAACTGCTTGGATTTATATTGAAAATAATGTTACTCACGTAAAGATTGATCATAATATCTTTAACAAGGCTGAAGGATGGTTCCAATTAGACTTTAATGGAAAGAAATACAATGTTGAGAGTGATGCTTTAGTTGTTAACAACGTATTTTATTCATTCCCTACTAGCGGAAAAACTCCCGCTTCACCATCTATAGCTTTCATTGACAATGCTAAAGGAGTTAAATTCTACAATAATATATTTTACTCTACAGGTATGGCTTATGGAATTTCAGCAGATTCTATGAGTGGATTTGATACAGATTATAATATCTATTACATAAATGGACAGAGTGCTAGCACTAATATTGTTGCTTTGAGTTCTACTGATGAACAAAACTGGGGTGGAACTTACTATAATTTAGCAGGACTAAAGAGTTTAACTTCTTATGAGGCTCATGGTCTTTATGGCCAGGCAACATTTGCTGCAAATGCAAATAACATTGATGCTGATAAGAGTGGATTTGCATTAACTGGAACATCAATTGGAATTAACTCTGGTAAAAACTTAGCAAGCGAGTTCCAGACTGATCCGGCTGGAAATACACATAATATTAATGCTTGGGATATTGGTGCGTATGAGTATGGTGGTATAGTAACTCCTCCTGCAGCTTGTGATTTAACTAGTGCTTCCTGGAATGCAACTAGCGTAGTAGAAGGAACAAGAGTATTAATGAGTACACAAGGAACAAACTGTAATGGTGTTGCTCTTAATTATACAATATATGAAGATGATGTAAATGTACCGCTAGTTAATCCTAAAGATGAAATAGTAAATTCATTTACTGTAAGCACTTTAGCTCAATCCTGGGTATCAGGATATATTAGTGATGTGAGTGGAGATCCAGAATATTACTTTACTGTAAGTGTTTTATCAAATCAATCTGAGATAGTTTCAAGTAGTACATCAAGCGAATTATTAGTAAGTCAGTTAGTTGTAATATTGGATGCAGATGGAGACGGAGTGTTAGATGTTACTGATAATTGTGTTAATGTAGCTAATGCAAACCAGACTGATCGTGATGGTGATGGAATTGGAGATGCATGTGATTCACAAACATGTGGAAATAATATCAAGGAAGGAACTGAAACTTGTGATGGAACAGCATTAAATGGACAGAGTTGTACAACACAAGGATTTACTAGTGGTACTTTAAGTTGTAATTCAGCTTGTAGCGCATTTGTAACAACTTCGTGTAGCGGTACAGTTACTCCTCCTACAAATTCATTATATATCACTCCTTCTGGAGCAGGAAGTAAAAACGGAGCGGATTGGAATAATGCGTATGGAGGAATACCAGCAACATTACAAAGAGGATATACTTATTACATTGCTGGGGGAAGTTATCCATCCTATACATTTGACGATGCGGAATCTGGAACGCAAGTAATAACTTTGAAGAAAGCAACTGCAAGTGATCACGGAACAAATACTGGATGGCAAACAAGTTATGGTACAACACAAACTTACTTTACTGGGGAATTAAAGTTTGACAAAGGATATTTCACTATTGATGGTCAGAATAGAAACGAAAATAATTGGAAAGATATGAACTCTTACGGTATTAAGATACATGTTCTTACTGAATCAGAACTTACTGGTAATTTCAGAAGAGCAGGAACATACTCTTCTGGTGGTGGTAATAATGTAACTCTAAAGTACATTGCTCTAACCGGAAATAGTGCGACTTACGGTTCAAGTAATGGTGTTGGAGATAAAGGTGTTAACTTTATTTCTTCAAATAATTTGTTTGTAAGTAGATGTCTTATCTATTATGTTGGTAGCCCGTTATCATTTAGTGGAATGAATGGAATGACTATAGAATATACTTATATTGGAGCAAATTATCCTCAAGATACAACCGTACTTACTCATGTTGAAGGTTTATCTTCTACTAGATCAGATAATGTGGTTTTAAGATACAATAAATTTGTAGATATACTAAACACTGGAATTATTGTTAACTTAAATGGGCAGACATACACTCCTTCGAATTGGGAAATATATGGAAATCTTTTCTATGATGATCCAAACAGTGGATGGACAGGATGGGGAACAAGTAACGGAGCAATCACAGTTATTAACGGAGATATACCTAAGAATTGGAAAATTTATAATAATGACTTTGTAAACTTAAAGGGAATAAATGGTGGTATAACATTTGATTCTGGTTCAACAAACGTTGCCGTTTACAATAATTTATGGTATAACTTACAAACAGATGTTGCGGGTAACGGTAATCCTACTTCAGGAAGAATAAATGGAGCTACATTTAATGATAATAATTGGTTCTATTATAATAATGGAGCTAAAATGGATGGAACTCGTGATTTAATATCTGGTAGCATTTCTAATATTATAGATGCTGGAAGTATTGCTAGTGGAACTGGAGGCGTTTACAAAACTAATCCTTCTCCATCGGATCCATTTGTTGATTGGAGAAACGGTGACTTTAGATTGAATAACAACTCAAGAGGACTTCTTCCTATTAATAATGGAAAGAATCTTGGAAGTGGATATAATAATATCGATGCTAGCGGAAACGTTCGTGGAGCGGATGGAAATTGGGATATAGGAGCGTTTGAGTATGTTGGCGGTGGAGCAACTGCACCCACACAAACATGTGGAAATAATATTAAGGAAGGAACTGAAACTTGTGATGGAACAGCATTAAATGGACAGAGTTGTACAACACAAGGATTTGCATCTGGAACACTATCTTGTAACTCTGGCTGTAGCGCATTTGTAACAAGCTTATGTGTAGCTAGCCCAACACAAACTTGCGGTAATAGTATAAGAGAAGGAAGTGAGCAGTGTGACGGTGGAAGTCAATCATGTACGGCTAGCGGAGGATATGCAGGAACACAAAGTTGTAGTGCTTCTTGTACTTGGAACTCTTGTACAACAACTTTAAGATGTGGAGATAATCTAAAGAATGGAAATGAAATTTGTGACGGAACAGCATTAAACTCACAAACATGTGCATCACAAGGATTTGCTTCTGGTACTCTAGCTTGTAGTTCAAATTGTTTGAGTTATAATACTGCTCAGTGTGTAGCTAGCCCAACACAAACTTGTGGAAATAATATTAAAGAAGGAACAGAAGTTTGTGACGGAACTGCTCTTAATAGTCAGACTTGTGTGACTCAAGGCTTTGCATCTGGAACACTATCTTGTAATTCAGGATGTTCATCATTTGTTACAACTCAATGTGTAGCTGCTCCTGCAAACGTGATTATGGGTGTTAATAGTGTTTTAAGTGGAAGCGATACGGGAAATAATGTTTACTTAGTTGCCTATAAGACTACTTTGTCTCAAACCTCAACTATAAGAAATTTAAACGTAAATATAATTACTGCAAGTGGTAAAGTAAAGATCGGCGTGTATAACGATAACTCAAATAGTCCAGGATCTTTAGTTGCAACGACTGCTGATTATACTCCTACTGTTGGATGGAATAGCATTCCGGTTGCAAGCCAGGTGAGTTTACCTGCTGGAACTTATTGGATAGCATTTGAAACAGATAATCCTAGTATGAAATTTGCAGCTTCTTCTAGCGGAGGAACACATGCTTACAAGAGTGCTTGGACATACCAGACATTACCATCTACTTTCCCTACAGTAAGTGGAACAGGTTCTTGGCAATATTCTATATATGCTTCACTTAGCTAGAATTATATTTTACTAACCATCCAGGTTGGCATTCCTAATGTTATCGCTAGTGATTTTAGATCATAGATATTTTTCTGGTTTTCTTTCTTTTGTATAATGAAAGTCATTTCTATCTTATTTTTATTACATATACGTACGTTTTGTTTAATTCTAGCAATTATGTTAGTTTTTTCTTTTATAGGAGATTCTACAATCTCATCAAAATTTATCCCTATTTTTATTCCGTTTTTTTGGATTATTCTAGCTATAACTTCATTAATGCCTGAATCTCTTTGTTTTTGCTTATCTTTTTTGCCGTATAAATCTATTAGAAGTATATCTACTGGCAACTTTTCAGCAACCTTTCTAATTAATTCCTCGTCTTTAGACTCAAAAATTATTGTTTTATTTTGATCTTTTATCTCTAGTACTTTCTTTCTAATCTTTTCGAAATTTTCTTCTTTTATTATATAAAATTCTTTTTTCATCTATTTTATAGTTAGGAAGAATTTTTAAACTTTAATTATTAGTCATATTAATGAAAAAGGGTGTAGTGATTGCTTTAGTTTTCTCAGCAATTGTTTTATCGGCAATTGGTTACCTTGTTTTCTCTAATTTAACTCAAAACTATTTTTTCGAATTAAACATTGATCCAGAGAGCATTCAAATTAATGATCAAAATAGTGCTGTTAGTTTATCAGTACTTTTATCTCAAGAAAGTCAGCCTATAGACTCTGTTATCTCCATAGTTTCAAACGGAAGCGACACCTTTGAAGATCAAGTGGACATATTTTTATCTCCTTCAGAAGTTAAGACTTTGACTTTTTCTTATGGAAATTTGGACGAACAAAGTCTAGAAACTATAACTCTTGTTCCGGTTAGTAAAGGTCAAGAAGGAAAGTCAGTTTTAGGGGAATTTTCAAAGACCTATAATATTAAGACAAATAAAATTGATATAGTAAATACAAAAAATCTTGTTGGTGGTTCATCTTCAATAAGTAGTATACTAAAAAACGGAGGTACTATAGATAGTTCTTCTAGCCAGTCTGTTAATACAAACTCAGGAGATCAGTCTTCAGGCTCATCTGGTGGTACAAGCAGTTCAAATAATTCTCAACAGCCAGATAATCAGTCAGAAAATAATGTAGTAGTAAATAATTCTTCAGGTCAAGTAAATAATGAGAGTATTAGTCAAAACGAGTCAATAAATAACCAAAATAACCAGACATTAACTAATCAGACAAATACTAATACAGAATCTAATACAACAACTAATGTATCTGTTCAAACTCCATCAGAAGAAGTTATTGACAAATCTTTAGTTTTATGGATGAAAGCCGATGACGATCTTTCTGATAGTGTAGCAATAGATTCAAGTGGAAACGGAAATAATCTAAAATGTGGTGTTAATTGCCCGGTTTATTCTAGTTCATCTGGAAAAAACGGTGGAGCGTATGATTTTAGCGCTGGGGATAAAGAATTATTGTATGCTGATAGTTCAGAATCGTTAAAGCTAGGAAATAATCTAACAATTGCCTTTTGGATGAAGCCTAGTAAGATTAACCAATCAGATCAATCTATTATTGTTAAAGGAAATCTAGCTACTAATCCTAGATCTTATGGTGTTCATTTGAATCGTAACCAAATTGATATCTCTTATTATAATCCGTGGTGGAATTTCTTTAGAACTACTAATGCAAACATAGTAGCAAATGATTGGTATCACGTTGTTTATACTAAAGAAGGTGGTAGCGAGAAAATTTATATTAACGATATTATTGTTTCCGAAAAGAATGTAACTAGTACGATGTTAAACTTAGATAGACCGCTTTATATTGGATGGGTTGCTAATTATGAAGAGTATGATGGATTACTTGATGATATAAGAATCTATAATAAGAGTTTATCCGCTAGTGAAGTTGGTAATTTATACACAGGCAGTAGCGATGTTATTCCAAATACAAATATCAGCGGTGAAACAGTTTTAGTAATTCCGGTATCAAAGGATACAGGACTATGGGCTTGGCCAGAGTTTACAGGTTACGCTGAAAGAGGATCTACTCCTACTTTTGATTATAGATATGACTGGAGAGTTGGATTATATTACTTTGACTTATCTGCTATTCCTAGGAATGCAGTTATTAAGAGTGCTAAAATCAAATTATATTCTGTAGGCGACTCTGCTTACTCAAATTACTTTGATATGCCTGGTGAAGTTCCAATCTATACAGTAATGAGTCTTTCTCCAAATGATAATGTTAATTGGGTTGAAGGAAGTGGTGTAACTTATTACTCTCAGTATGGTGGTACTTCTTGGATTGCTAAATCCGATATAAGAATTGAAGGAGCTAACTTCTATTCTAGACCTACATATGCTTGGTCTAATAGGGCTGGAAGAGTTCAAGACGGAGATTTATCTTCTGCTTATTCTGGTAACCCGGTAGGTTACATGTCCTTTGTAAGAGATTTAGGAGAACAAGATTCAACTGATTTAGCTACGGCTGTTAGTGCTATAGTTAGTAATAATTACAAATATGAAGGGTTTGCGGTAGATAATTATGGATATGAAGACAAAGTTAGAAAGGATGCTATTGCAACAAAAGAATATGCTGATGAATCTAAGAGACCGGTTTTAGAGGTAGTTTATTCTTAAAAATTATCCTTCAATTTTTGTTCCTAAGAATTTCTTATTATTAAGTAGATTATCAAATTGCTTAAGATCTTTTCCAATAATATAAGTTGTGATTTTATGTTTTTTTATTATTTCTGCTGCAGTTTGGTCAAGAACGAAATGTTGTCCGGGATGATATTTTATTTTCTCAGCTTTAGTAGCGAACTCTGACCAAGATATAAGAGATATAAGTTTAGCGTCTTTATGATCTTTAGGATTTTTATCAAAAAGGCCGGGAACATCAGTTAGATTAATGAATATTGAATTAAAGTGGTGAGCAATTTGTGAAGAAGTTGCATCAGAAGTTTGATTGGGCTTATACTCTAGTCCTCCACAGAAAACAATTCCCTCTTTATTTAGGTATTTTTCTACGGTTTGTAAAGTATGGGGTATGCCTAATTGCGGATCTTTATTAAAGAAATAATTCATAAATCTGGCATGTAGCCTAGTTATTGATATCCCTATAAGGCTTTGATATTTTTCTGATTTATTTTGGGTTTTTAGAGCGGTCATATATTTTCTGGCAGTTGAACCTCCTCCGGTAACAACTACGAACTTGTAATTATGAGAATTCTTTTTAAGAACTTCTTTGAACTTTTTTAGATAAACTAAATCTATTTGATCAGAATTCTTTGGTATTATTAGACTACCTCCTAAACTAATGACTACTACCTCTTTTTTCATTTAGAAAATTATGCAAGCCAGTTTTATAATTCTTTGCAAATTTTTATAAACCTATTTTATGTTATTTTATGATGAGTAAGAGGGGATTATCATCAGTTGTAGTAACATTAATCCTTTTGTTACTGTCTATTATTTCTATAGGCATTATATGGTATATTTTTAATTCTATAAATATTGGTAGTGTACAGGTTGATCTAATAACTTCAGAAGTAGATGTTGATGCTAAAAGTTTCCAAGTAAAAGAAAATATTGATCCTGATTTCTATAACATCTCTTTTAGTGCTACTAAGAAATTTGCTGGTGGAAGATTAAGTTCTTTAGATTTAGTTATATCTAATGGTACGGATAACTATGTTAAGAATGTACCGGTTCAAATACCAGATTATGGTAAAGTTACTATAGAGGTTTCTGTTCCACAATCCGAATTAAATTCTTTGTCTCTTCAAACAATAACTGTTATACCGGTCTTTTTAGGAGAGGATGGTACTGAAAGTTACGGAGCTATATCAAAAAAATATGATTTTATTGAGAAAACTGTTTCTAGAGTAAGTACTATTTCTAGAAGACCTGTTTCAAGCGATAGAGATCCTTCAGGTACTTCTCGTAATGTGACTTGTAACAATTTAAGTCCTGAAATATGTGGAGATGGAAAAGATAATAATTGTAATGCACAGATTGACGAAAATTGTGATGTTTCTAATCTACCTCCTGTTGACTATCTATCAGAAAAACTTTTTGATAACCACCTTTCTATTCCTCCTTTATCTAGCAGCGTTCCTCAAAAATGTGTTCCATTTACAGATCCTGTAACTGGAGTAAAAGTGACTAGAATTACTGATGTTAATGATGATCCGGTAGCAAGGAATACTTTTGTCTATAATATGAATGGAGTTAAAACTAGTGTCTCTACAGTTGGCATACCTTCTGTTGGTTTTAATAACGGTTACTCTAAATATTCAGATGTAAATGTTAATGGAAAGTATTTGATTGCCTGGCCTTATGGTATTTTATATAGAATTTCAGATTGTACTTATATTGGTCAGATTTATAGTGATGCTGCAAAAACTAGACCTCTTGATCCTGAAGGGTCAGAGACTAGATGGAGCAGAGTACCTGGGGAAGAAAATGTAATTTATTATCATGGTAACCCTAGTGATGGAACTAATGCTAAATTTATGTATAAACAAGATATTGTGACCGGCTCAGTACAAACATATTATGATTTATCTAAAGATCCTGCCTTAATTTCTTGGATTAACCAAGGTTATAAGGTTCAAAGTGGAGCTGAATTAGCTGAAGGCGACTGGAGTGATAATATGAGATATTGGGCTGGAGCGCTTTATATTGGAAGAGATTATGTGGTGTATGTTTATGATAGGGTACAAAATAAAACTCTACCAGGGGTTATACATCAAGCACCTAACCCTAATGGAATAACTTACATTAATGCAGTTGATGTTTCTCCAGATGGTAATTGGTTAGCTGTACTAACTCATACAGGAACTAACTGGGGTGATACAAATAGACTTTACAAGATTTCGGATTTAGCAAATGGAGATATTTCTAAGCCAGTACCTGTTCCTTCAGCTCATCCTAATAATTTCTTTAGTATTGGTCATAATGGCTGGGCGCTTGACACTAATGGAGATAATGCTTTGATTTATCAAGATAATAGGGACGATTACTGGAGATCATTTAATCCAAAGACAAATACTACTACAGTTATTTTTTATTATACTGATCTTGGGGGATGGGGCTGGGGAATGCATCTTGGAAGGCTTTCTGTTCCTTCTAAATCTGGATGGATTTTCATGCCTACTAACGGAGATCCTACAGATTGGGCTACTGATCAAATTATGATGGTTCAATTTAAAGATAGAACTAGTAATCCTAATATTTGGAGAATTGCAAGATCTAATAATGTACTTACTCAAACTAGAACTTCTTGGATAAGTTCTAAAGCTCTTGTTGGCGGTTCAAGTTATGATGGTGATTATCTGATAGGCACAAATGTTTCAATCGGTCAGAGTGTTACGCCATCTTGTGCAGGATGTTATATTATTAATCAGGTATATAAAAACGCAAATGAACAAAACTATTTAGGCACTCTCATGAATAGTCCAGCTACTGTTCTTGACGTAGTAAAAAATCCTAAAGGACAGGTTATTTGGGTTAAAGCTAAGTGGTATGTTGATTACGCATATTTTGCAGAGGGTTCTGCTTCTCTAGATTACTCTGGAAATAATATTTATGTTGGATCTAATTGGAATGGAACAAGTGAACTAGAGGTTTACAAAATTGAATTGCCTACTGACTGGCAAGATCATTTCTTAGGACCTGAAGTAACAATAACATCTCCTTCAAATCCAAGTACCCCTCTTTTTGGTGGAGTAAATATTGATGCTAGTGTGGTCTCTACTAATCCGGTTAGTAAAGTTGAATTTTATGTTGATAATAATAAGGTTGGAACTGATAGTAGTTCCCCATATTCTTATTTACTAAATACAGTTACTATTTCTGACGGAACTCATACACTTGAAGTTAAAGCTTTTGATAATTTAAATCACGAGTCATCTAAAATAATTCAGATTAATGTGAACAACCTAGCGTATTTAGGATTAACTAAAGTAAAGTTCCAGTACGGTCAACCAGTTTCTCAATTAAGTATTGGAAGTTATAGTGGAATGAAAGATACATTAACAAGTGCAAGTGCTCCAAACTCCGGTTATGCTGAGAGGGGAAAGACAACTAGCTTTGATTACAGGTTTAGTGATAATCTAGGATTATATTATTTTGATATTTCCTCAATACCAAGCAACGCTAAAATAACTGATGCGCACTTGATTTTGTATTCTAATGCAAGTGGGGGAATACCTGGAAATGTACCTATATACTTAGTTAAGACTTTACCGCCTAATGCAAATGTTAATTGGGTTGAAGGTTCTGGAAAAGGATATTATGATCAGTACGGGGGAACTAGTTGGCTAGCTAAGAGTAGTAGCCCAGGAACTGTGGGAGATTATAATGGTCGGCCTACGGCAGTATGGTCTAGTAATGCAGGTAGGACTGCTCCCGGAGATTTGTCTTCTGCTTATTTGGGTAGTAATGTAGGAAATATGGTCTTTGTTGATGCGGCTGGTGAGCAGAAATCAACAAATATCTCTTCAGCAGTACAATATATCATAAGTAATAATTACAAATATGAAGGGTTTGCTGTTGATATGGCTGGAAAGGAAGATATTGTTAGGAAAGACTTGGTAGAGACAAGAGAGTATAATGATCCTTCAATGAGACCGGCATTAGAAATAACTTATAGTTAATTATTTTATTGTAAAGAGCTTATCATCTTTTACATCAAAAACATCTAGTCTAACACCACTATCTAGCCAGCCGTGAGCGTAATTTAGGGCTGCAAAAGCATTTACGTAATCTCCTTTCGACTCAAAGTACTTAGCATCTGATATGTAGTTAGTAACCATGTTTATTATTTCTGTAGCCTGCTCTTTTTTACCCTTTATTATGTTCTTTTTGACTTCTGTTAGAGCTTTTGAAGTTAAATTGAAGTATTTTTCAAGCTTTTCTTTAGTTATAGTCTTAGTCATTAATTAGTACTATTTCTATGTTTTATATTCTTTTTGCATAAATGCTCTTGACGAGGGTATTTGTTAGTGTAGGTAAAAGTTTTCCCTACATTTTCTTTCACGCATGATAATATTTAAAAACAGTTTTTACCTAATGTTTTTTATAAAGAGAGGTAGAAATGAGTGTTAAAATTAGTATTGTAGTTTTAGTAGTATCTTTGCTATGCTTTAGCTCTGTTTCTGCTGGTGATTTTTTAGCTTTACAAGGTAATGTTGATCAATCTGGAGTTGCTTTGTCTTCTGGAAATCTTCAGGTAGTTATATATGATGCTCAAAGTGGTGGAAGTATTATTTACAATTCTTCTAGTGATTTTAATGGTGCTGTTTCTGGTGGTAAATATGATGTTGTGCTTGGTAATGGAAGCCAAGTTTTAAATTTGAATTATGGTAGAAAATATTTCTTAGAATTATATGTTAACGGAGAAAAATTTACTTTTAATGGATTAACTAGACAACCAATTCAATCTAGTGTTGGTAACGTTACTTTTGATTCTTTATCTGGATCTAACACTTTAGTTTTCTTGAATCAATCTAATACTTTTACTGCGGGACAAAATGTTTCTACTTCTGGTGGAGGCTGGTTTAAAGGAATGTTTGAGTGGTTTACTAACTCTGGACTTTTGAGTTTTAATGGAACAACTCTAAGTTTTAATGAAGCTGCACTAAACTCAACAATTGACGCTAGAAGTTCTGGATTTAATGAAACTAATTACATTAACACTCAGATATCAAATAATAATGCTTCTTGGACTTCTACTTTTAATTCTACTTATGCCTTATTTGCTTACAATCAAACTGGAGTGTTTGGATATAATCAAACTGAATATACTAAAGCTCAAGTTAATTCTGCCGTTAATGGTAACACAACAAACATAACAACTAAAGCATATGTTAATACAAATATTGCTGCTAACTTTACAGACTTCTACACTGCAAACTCAACTTTCTGGTATAATCAAACAAATATGACTTGGCTTTACAATCAAACAGTATTCAATAACTCATTTTACAATTCCACTTATGCCTTATTTGCTTACAATCAAACTGGAATATTTGGTTACAACCAAACAGTTTATTCTAAGGCTCAGATTGACTCAGCCATAAATGGAAACAGTTCAAATTTAACAACTAAAGCATATGTTAATACAAATATTAATTCTAACACAAGTATAAAGGCTAATTTATCTGGAGGAAATGTATTTACTGGACAACAAACTTTCGACGGTGACTTTGGAGCGGGCGGAGTTAGAATTAGCGGGGGAGATATATTTGCTCAACAACTATACGTATACAATGTAACAAGTTTGTCATTAAGCAATTTAGCTATCAATGCTTCTACATTACCTACTCAAGGATTTGATGCTACTTTTGATATTGGTAATGAAAGTTTAAGATGGAGAGATTTACATATAAGTAGAAATATTTTTTCTAATGGAAGTGTGCAAGGTGCTACTCTATATGCTGGTGGAAATTTAGTTAATACTTGGCTTTACAATCAAACAGTATTCAATAACTCATTCTATAATTCTACATATGCAACTTTTGCATATAATCAGACTGGAGTATTTGGATACAATCAAACAATTTACTCTAAAGCACAAATAGCTTCTATAGTAAATGGAAACAGTTCAAATTTAACAACTAAAGCATATGTTAATACAAATATTGCAGCAAACCTTACAGACTTCTATACTCAGAATTCAACTTTCTGGTATAACCAGACTGAATTTACTCGTTCTCAGGTTAACGGTATAATTAATGGAAATGTTTCTAATATAACTTCTGGTGGTTCTTCACCGTGGGCTTTTAGTACAAATTTAATTTATAACGATACAGCAAATACAAACTTAAGTATTGGAACAGCTAAAGGGGGAAGTACATTAAATGTAATTGGAACTTTAAACATAACAAATACTTCTACTGCAGCAGCTACTCAGGGATTATATAACGACCAAAATGGAAAAGTTGGAATAGGAACTGCAACTCCAAAACAAACATTAGATGTTGTAGGAAATATAAGTGCGAGAGGAACAATAAATGCTTCGGATGAAATTTATGTTAAAAATTCTACTGCGGTAAGTACATTTTTGTATAATCAAACAGTTTATTCTAAGGCTCAGATTGACTCAGCCATAAATGGAAATAGTTCAAACTTAACAACTAAGGCTTATGTAAGCTCAAGTATAAATGCTAATCTTACAGACTTCTACACTGCAAACTCAACTTTCTGGTATAACCAAACAATTTACTCTAAAGCACAAATAGCCTCAATAGTAAATGGAAATAGTTCAAATCTAACAACAAATGCGTATGTTGGAACAAGTATCAACGCTAATCTCTCTAGCTTTACTGCTACTAACGGAACATTCTGGTACAACCAAACTGAAGTAAGTAAAGCCTACGTAGCCTCTGCTGTTAATGGTAACACCTCAAATCTAACAACAAATGCGTATGTTGGAACAAGTATAAATGCAAACCTTTCAAGTTTCACAACAACTAATGGAACATTCTGGTATAATCAGACTCTTCCTAGTGGATGGAATTTATCCAGTACAAATGTTATTTTAAGAATACCTACTTATAGAGTTGGAATTGGTATAGATACTCCTGGCTCTGCCCTTCACGTTTCTGGAGGAAATGTTACATTTAATACTTCAACAACTGCGGGTGTAACTTACGATGCTGCTAATCAAAGACTTGGTATTGGAATGATAAGTCCCTTACAATCATTAGATGTTATTGGAGATGCTGATATTAGAGGAAATGATATTGTTACTGGAACTTTGAACCTAGGAACAACCTCTACAAGTGGTGGTGTACAAATTGGTGACGGTGGATTATGTGTTGGTGACGGTGGATGTACTATCCCAACTACTGACGGAAATGTATTATTTGCAGGAGATTTAGATGTTGCAGGTGGAGATATTACAACCGGTACAATTCATTTTGGTACTACGTCTACTTCCGGACTTTATGAATTTGAAGATAGCAGTGTTTGTGTTGGTGATGCAGGATGTACTGCGTCTTCTACAGACGGGAGACTGTTGGTGGAAGAGGCTATTAATGCTGGAGATGCTACTCCTGATGATGTGGCTTATAACAAGTTTGGATCCGGAACACCTAATTCAGGACAAGTTACTGACGGTAACGACGCATATGTTACAGACGATTTAGAGGTAGATGGCACTTTTTATTTAGTTGGAGGCTATACTGCCATAGTGAATGGTGATGTGGCAGAAGTATTAATCACAAAGAATGGAAGAGATCATATCTTATGTGAACAGAATTCAAGCTGTATCGTTGAAACTTACAATAAAGAGTTAGATTATGGTGATGTAGTTTGTATTGATACTAGATACGGCCAAGTAATAAGAAAATGTGATGCTAATAATTCTAAGCTTGTTGTAGGAGTAGTTTCTAATACCTCTAAGATAAATATGGGTAATAACTTAAAGTATGGTTATCCTATAGCGGTTGCTGGTATTGTTTTCACAAAAGTAAGTGCTGAAAATGGACCTATCTCTCCTGGAGATTTATTAGTTTCTGGAAACGAACCAGGTTATGCTATGAAGAATAATAATGCTAGGGCTGCTACTATTTTAGGTAAGGCTTACGACTTCTGTGATAGTGGGGAATGTAATATACCTATGTTTGTATCTCTAAGCTAGATAGTATCACTAGATAATAGTAAACTTTAAAAAGATAAGCTTTATATAAGTTGAAGGATTAATGTTAAAATGAGCTTATTAAAAAAACTTAATAGTAAAGTTGCAAGAAAAATTGCTCCCTGGGCTATGGGTGCTGCAAGTCTGACACCTTTCTATGACTCTGCAAGAGCAGGAGATGTTACTTCTCCAGTTTCTGTTTCATTAGCTATCCCTGGTGTTGATAACGATGGTGATGGTCTATTAAATTCTACTGAAGCGACTCTTGGAACTAATCCTAATAAGAAAGACACCGATGGAGACGGTCTTAACGATAATATTGAAGTTGGTATGTCGCAAGGTAATCCGTTAAATTATGATGCACCTGGTATTGGTGCTGCAAATGCTTTGTACGATGCCCCTGAAACTAGCATAGAAGGCTTCACTTCTGGTGCTCAGCAAGTTATTTCTCCTATTTGGGTTGGTCGAGGAGATATAGCATATCTTGAAGCTACTTCACCTACTACATATACTTTATTTCGTAAGAATTTTTTGAATCCTTCTGCCGGCAGAGTTGCTTTAGATACTAGAATTGGATCTGGATTTAGACAGATAAGCACCGACGGGGATAAAATCTATTTTAATGCGGCTAATCCGAGCAACACTCGATCTGTAATTTATTTTGTAGATTCTAATGGGGTTAGGACAGAGGCTTATCCTGGTCAGGGAAGAACCGTACCTTATAGCGTAACAAATGCTTCTGTTGAAGCGGTAAAAAGATTAACTGATGATGACCATAATGGGACGTCTGAGACTTTAAGTATCGATCCTAGTAAACACTGGCTTTTCTTCCAGGCTGCTACTCCTTCGACTAACGCGGGTAAGATAATGGCTGCTCATCTAGGAGACGATGGAATATGGGATGGAACTGCTGTGAAAACAATTGCTGACTTTGGTGCTTGGGCCACTACTCATCCTACTGAAACTGGTCTTATGAGAGCGGAAATACCAAAAATTAGTCCAGATGGAAAAACTATTGTATACTCTCAAGTAGATTCTTCTAAAGGAACTAATAGACTAAGAATGTCTAGTGATGTAGCGAATGTTCTATCTGGAGCTAGATTAGCTTATACTGGTGCTAATGGCGATGGAGTTATAATTTCAAATAGTGCTGTAGGTGACGGTGCTTCGATTCCTGGAGGAATAACTGCTGCAGGAATTGTAGTTTTTACTCAAGATAGAGCAACAACTCCGACTTTTAATCTTAATAATCCTCTTACTATACCTGCAACTTCAAGATTAGATATTGGTTTTTACGTAAACAATAGAAAGAATTTTGTTCCTCTGGAAACAGGTAATCAACTTCAAGTTTCCACAACTTATGATGGTAGACTTGCTCTTTCAAGTACTGCTCTTGGGGATAATGCAACTAATCTTAAAGGATTTGCACTTCTTGCTTCATCTGCAGCTAAAATAATTAACCATATGAATGTAGATTATCTTGATAACATGATTACTCCTTCTGGAGATAAATTTGTTTCAGGTGCTCCTGAACTTGAATTGAATTTAGCCAATGCAGATTTCGGTACTAGTTCAACAGTGACTGCTAATCCTTCACTTAGACCTTTGACGGATGTTAATTCAACTAGTTCAAGTGGTATGTCTGCTTGGACAGTATTTGGACCGTCAGGACTTGAAGTTTTCCTTCCAAGTGGTGAGCCAAGTTCAAGTAGAGCAAGACTTGCGGCCTCGGAACCATCCGCTATTGCACTTCAGCTTGTTAAACATTACAGCTTAGAGGAACTAAGTGTGAATGGTGGAGTTTTAGATGAAACTACTCTTGTACCAGTTCATCGTTTATCGGACGGTTCATTTGAGTATCTTCCAGTTTTGAGTAGAAATTTAGCGGATCATACAATTACTACATATGTTCCTGGATTTTCATCAGTTGGTGTTACTGGGCACGTTCTTATAAAACCTAATGCAGCTAAACCTTCATGGAACATGTATGATGCTAATGAAACACGTGGAGCTGCACCTGTTTATGAGAGGAGAGCAAGTGGACTTCTTGTTCCAAGTAATACCGTTTATAGTGCTGAAAAAGGATTAGCTACTACCCTACATACCGCTGCGGATAAAATTACTGGATTATTCTTACCAAAACATATGATGCAACCTTCTTTTGAGTACGATCATCAGCTTGATTCTAGATTCCAACAGGCTAAAGCATATATGAGTAATGCTTCTAAGAATTAATTTTACTAGATAATTTTTTATAGATAGGTAAATTCTTTTTGTTATGATTAAACTGGTGAATTTAAAATTTATTTTTCTTGTAGTTGTTGTGTTAGTTATTTTACATATTAGTATTATTTCTAGTCAAAAATTAGCTCCTGAAAGGGTCTTTGTGTATGTTCAGACTCCGGATGGGGAGTATGATAGAACTGCTTTTTGTTTTGGAGACGTCTTTAAGGATAAATCTCTTTTTATTGATCATAAACCTTTAGAGAAAATAGAGAAACTTTCTGATATAATTGACACTAAGAAATGGGATATACCTGGAGATTATGGTTATTATTCTTTTGAACCAAACTTAGGAAGTTATGGTGGAGATTATGAGATTAGAATTGTTTGTACCGGTAATAAAGGTAGAACAATTGGATACACTATTATTAATAATACCCATGTTCCTTGTGAAGTTAAGGATCGTGGATTTTTAATTTGTTAAATCTGTTTTGTAAGTTATAACCTCTTTTTCTTTGTGGATTTCTTTTAGGAAATCACAGTCAATGGAGTCTTTAGAAATTATTAAATTCACGCTGTTATTTTTTATGATGTTATTTTTATCTTTGCAACTTCCCTTAAAGAAATTTGCTTGAGCATCTCTATTGCCGTAATTTATATTAGATTCAAGTAAGCCTACTACGTAATTTTTAGTAATCGGATAAACTGCAAAAGAGGTAAAGGCGTCCGCCATAATTATATTTTCTTTATAATTTTCATCTATAAATTGAAGAGTTTTGTAAGTATTTTCGTCAATTATCTGCTGTTTGGCATTTTCTTTATTAGAATTTAAAGAATTTAATTGCATGAGAATAATCATAATTATTAATCCTATAGAAATAATCTTTCTAATGTTAATACTTACCTTTAATTTATTTATTAAATTAATAGAGTAATCTAGACCGTAACCAGCTAATATGGACAGAGATATTAAAAAAAAGAAAAATGTTCTTTGGAATGGTATTATTATAGAAAAACTAACCAAATAAAACAAATAGATATTAACTAAACAAATAATAAACCAGCTTAATATTATTTTTTTGTTCGGTGTTTTATTGTATATCATATTAGATAATCCCATTAAAGATAATAGTGAGGCAATTATTCCAAAATAAGTAAATGGAGTTAGCCCTACTGATATTGGAGTCCAAGTTTCGTGAAAGATAAAGAAATTAGTAAATATGTGTGAGAGTGAAACCCCCAACTTAGCCTTTACTATTAGAGAAGCAATTAAACCGACAATTGCTAGAGATATTATCAAAATTGATATGGGACTCTTAATATTTTTTTCTTTGTTTGATAATTGGAATAGGGCTAATATAAAAAATGCTAACATTGCTGCAGGAGGGTATATTGTAACTAGAAGTATAAATGATAAAGTTAATTTCCACATATTTGCTCTGGTTGGTTTTTCATTATATTGTAAGAAGAGAATGAGAATTAGAAGTAAAAATGTTACACCGAGGTTAAGAGGTAGTAAATATAAATTTCCTAGTAGATCAGGACGACTTTTAAGTAGAAGGAAGAATATTGCAGAAAATAGTGAAATAGAGTATTTTTTTGATAATTTAAAGACTAGTAGAAATATTAAAAATACGTTTAGAGCGAATATTATATCTCTTAAAAAACTGTAAAAGATAATTATATTCTTTCCAAGTAAAATCGTTATTATGGCTAGTAATATGTGAAAGCCATTTTCTAATCTTAACTGGAAAGGATGAGATTGAAAATACGGATTTACGAATCTTATAGAATGGTATTGTAATATGTCCTGGGCTTGAGATAAATGCACATATTCATCAATATGGCTTGGGAATCGTTCATATCCATAGACAACTGTGTTAAATAAAAGAGACGAAATTACTAAAATTGTTAGAATAATCTTCTCTTTTTTGTCCATGATCTAGACTAGAGAAATATATATTTAAACATATAGAAAAAGCTTATATAATTGTTATTTTTGTCTAATACATGGTGATGGTTTCGGTGATTTTACCTTGTCTTAACGAAGAAAGAGGAGTTACGATATGTGTGAGAAAGATAAAGGAAGTCTTTAAGAGAAATTCAATTAATGGAGAGGTAATTGTTGTTGATAATGGTTCTACGGATCGTAGTTATGAATTTGCTAAGGAAAATGGTGCAATTGTTATTTCTCAGCCAGTGAAGGGCTATGGAAATGCTTACAGAGCCGGATTTAAAGTAGCTAGAGGGGAAATTATTGTTATGGGAGACGCAGACAATAGCTATGATTTTTATGATATGCCCAGACTTTTAGTAGAGATTGATAAAGGATATGATTTTGTTATGGGTTCTAGGTTTTTGGGCAAGATGGCTTCGGGGTCTATGTCTCAAGTTAGAAGAAATGGAAATTCGCTACTAAGACTATTCTTAAGAGCTCATGGCTTAAAATTTAGAGAGACCTGCACAGGATTTGTGGCATTCAGAAGAAGTATTTTAGGTAGACTTAATTTGATTAGTGATGGTATGGAATTTTCTTCAGAGATGTTAATCAAAGTTAAGAACTCTGGAGCTAAAATGAAAGAAATTCCTATTGTTTATCATAATAGGATTGGTAAGTCAAAATTAAATGAATTAAAAGATGGCTTAAGACATATTAGTCTTATATCACAAGAATTCTTAAGAAGTTAGATTTTTGTTTATTTTTATGAAGATTGCAATATTTCATAATTTTTTAGATAATATTGGTGGAGCGGAAAAAGTAGCCTTGACTTTAGCCAGAGAATTAAATGCAGATTTTTATACTACGAATATTGATTTTGATAAGGTAGAGAAAATGGGATTTATTGATGTAATTCCTAGAATCTTTTCTATTGGCAAGGTTCCTATAAATGCTCCTTTAAGGCAGCAGGCCACTTTTCTTAGATTTAGATTCTTTAAGCCAGAGAAGAAATATGACTTTTATATTATTGATGGAGATTGGGCGATGTCTGCTGCTGTAAGAAATAAACCTAGTTTATGGTATGTTCATGCTCCAATAAGAGAGATATGGGATTTGAAAGAATATGTGAAGAAGAATGTTGTTCCTTGGTATGGTAGATTTCTTTATGAGATTTGGACTAGAGTAAATCGACATTATAATAAGAGGTATGTTAGAGAAGTGGATGTAATCTTATCTAATTCAGTTAATACTCAGAGAAGGGTTAAGAAATTTTTGGGCAGAGAGTCTAAAGTTGTCTACCCTCCTATTGAAACTTCTGAGTTTAAGTATAAAAAAAATGGGGATTTTTGGTTGAGTGTTAATAGACTCATTAGTCATAAAAGAGTTGATATGCAGATTAGAGCATTTAGTAAAATGGGTAATGAAAGATTAGTAATTGTAGGTAGTTATGAACAGTCTAACCATTTTAAGGAGTATGCTGATTATATTCATAGAATAAAACCATCGAACGTTGAAATAATTAGTTGGGTTGATGACAAAAAATTAAAGGAACTTTATTCATATTGTAAAGGATTTATTACTACTTCAATAGATGAAGACTTTGGGATGACTGTTATAGAAGCTATGGCCTCTGGCAAACCTGTAATTGCTCCAAAGGAAGGAGGTTACAAAGAAAGTGTAATTGACGATAGAACGGGAATTTTGATTGAAGATATTAATGAAGATAAGATAGTTAATGCTGTTAAAGTAATTAGCAAGAATCCATCTAAGTTTAGAAAGGAATGTCAAAATCGGGCTCAGAAATTTGATACTAAGGTGTTTATTAAAAAAATTAGAGAAGAATTACTCTAAATTTATCTTAGCTAATTTTATTGCTTTAGGAATTTTCTTTTTTATACTATCTTTTGTCTGATTTCTAATTTTTATTTGAGATAATATAAAATTTGACAGTTTTTCGGTTTTTTGCAGATCATCTTTGATCATTAGATTTTTCTGCAGTCCAAAGTATGACATCAATCCTTTGAATTTGTCTTGATAATCTAAAGCTAACACTGGAATAGCCTGACTAAGACAAGCTATGGATAAATGCATTCTAGCAGTAAAAACTAAATCAAGATGAGAAACAATTTCTCTTACTTCTAATGATGTTAGCTTATCTTCTATTTTTATACACTTTTCTCTAATTTTACTATCTAGGAAATTATAAATTTCATTACATAGAATATGGTCATTATCTTCTCCTCTGTATTCGTGTGGTAATAATATGAATCCTAGTCTCTCATCTCTTTTGCTTAATTCCTCTATTAATTTAGCATATAGGTAGATTGTCTTCTTTTTATTATGGAGAATTAGAAAATTTGGATTTAACCCAATTATAATCTTTCCCCTTTTCTTGAGTTCTTTAATCTTTAATTCTAGCGATTTAGTTAAATTTGTTTTTTTGTTCTTTAATAAGAAAGATATGTCCATACCCTCTTTTACTGTAATTCCCAGATCTTTAAAGCGTCTATAAGATTCGCTGTCTCTTGCAATTATCTTGGGCCTGTTTCTTCTGATCTCTCTCACTACATCTTTATTGGGATTAGAGTTAAAACTAGTACTTATTATTAAGCTCTTTGTAAAATTTCTGGCTATAGACTCAAGAAGAATTAGTTTTATTGACTCTTTACTATTGTAATAACCGTCCATCATATCTGCTCCGATTAAAAAAGATCTCTTACATTCTCTTAAATCTTTGACAAATTTATGGTTTCTAATTATAAAATCATAGGGATTGTTATTTTCGTGATTGTAAATTATCACGTCTTCTTTAATATTAGATAGTAATGAATTTATCATAGCCTCATCCCCAAGATTACCCTTTTTTGAGGGAAGTATGACCATGATTTTGTCCTTTTTAGCTGGTGTGCCAATACTTAAGGAGTAATATCTTTTAATTAGCCTAAGGGACAAAATTTCTATGTGCAAGGGTAAATACTGTAATACTATCTTTAATTTCCTCATTTTATTTCTCCATTAATTTTGTCTGAGTATTTCTTAAAAACTAATTTCCAATCGTAATTATCTACTACTAATTTTCTAGCGTTTTTCCCAATTTTATCATATTTTGTTCTATTTTCTATAATCTGATCAATTTCTTTTGCAAAATCCTCTTTTTTGTTAGCTATTAAGATATTTTCTTGGTTTTTATAAGAAATTCCTTCAGCACCTTTACTAGTAGATACTACTGGAATACCCATTGACATAGCAGTTAATATCTTTAGCCTAGTTCCCCCGCCAGACAATATTGGACATATAAATATGGAGTCAGTAAAGTAGGGTCTAATTTCTTGCTTAAAACCTTCTAGCTTTATCTTATTGTTTTTTTGGGTTAATAATTTTAGATTCTTTTCTTTGTAATCTCCTATTATTTCTAGATTTATATCATATTTTAATAAAGGGTAAATTTCTTTTATGAACCATTTAATTCCGTCTATATTTGGCTTGTATGTTAGGTCTCCTACAAAGAGAAGTTTCAATATACCTTTACTTTTCTTGTTTGGTTTAAAATATTCTACATCTACACCATTTGGCACTGTGATTACGTGGCTAAAACCTCGTTCTTTTAGGATAGTTCTCTCTTCTTGCGAGCAACAAACTGCAATGTCATAGATCTTAGTTAGCTTTTTCTCATATATTTCTAATTTTTTGTTTTCTAGCCGATTTTCTTGCATTAATGAATGGATATTATGAAAAACTAATATTTTTTTAGATTTGGTCTTTATCCCATTTAATACTTCTGCTAGATATTCGTGCTCAACTTGAATAATATCAAACTCTTGTTTTTCTAATATACTCTTTATGTTTTTTCTCAAGACATATACTTGATAGTTGTGATCTTTAATTAGATAACTTTTACTAGAATGTATTCTTCTAAGAATTAGAAAAATTATTCTTCTAGTTAAATCTCTATAATTGTGACTAGTAAAATTAAGGAGGGTTACCTTGTTATATTTTGAAAGCTCTTTTATTGTATTCTGGACTCTTATATTACCTCCAGAGAAATTATTTGGCGTTCTATTATAAATAACTAGTATTTTTTTCATTTCTGAGCTATCTTTTTATTTTTGATATAATATATTTATATGCTGGATATTTTTTCTTGGCTTTATGGGAAGAATTATATAAAGGCTGAAGAGTTGTTTTTTCTATAGAGTTTTTGAGGTCATTTATAGCAATTTGTTTTTTGATATACCAATATAAATTTTTTTCTCCTTTATCTTTTGCATAATCCATTAATTCTAGAGCAAAATGTCTACTAACTTTATCTCTTATTCTCCACTTCTTTATTAGATCTTTATCTTTTATGCGAGTTTTAAATGTCTTAAAATTGTAAAGCTTCCCAACTAGTCTTAAACTTATTATGGTTCTTATACACTTTTCACAATTCTCACAATTTTTTGGTCCGCTTGCTTGTGCCCAACACACTCTTAGATGATTCTGAGCGATTGGATATTTTGATATGTATTCTAATTTCTCTATTCTTTTTGATTCAGCACCGTGATTTATTATCTCAAAGTTTTCTGTAGATAATAAATGGTCTACTACTGGACTAGATGTCCATGGAATTGGGAAAGAATAATCAAAACCTGAAGGCATGTAGAACTTTGAAGCATATTTCTTCAGAATAAGTCCACAACTTGCTAATACGGCCCCGTGAGAAAGCATGCCCCAATCAAGGTAAGGATCTATTATGTCTCGAATGTTAGTACTTATGGTTATTAGATTAATATTGAAATGTTTGGCTAATATAATATATTCTTCATTTATTTGCTTAAAGTGTTTTTCACTACCTTTTAGATAGTTATCAAATCCTTCTATAAACAAAATATCTGTGATCTCATATCCCCTATTCTCTTTATTTTTAATATTCTTTAGGAGAGTGTAAAATGAATCTATTCCTCCTGAAAAAGCGCTTAGAACTTTACCTGTTTGTTTACCTGATTTTTCATATTTTTGTGCAGTAACATTTATCTTTTTCATTTTATCTTCAAAGAAGAAATTAAAATATCCCTCATATATACTAATATTATAATGTAGTAAGGGAGAAATATTTCCTTTAGCCTCAATATCTTCATTTAAGGCCATAGCCATAGGAAGTAATGCTACAACAAAATGATCAATGTCTTCATTAAGGTATTTTGCAAATTTCTTATCTGCCTTATACCATAATTTATGTTTTTTATCTAGAAATTCTATGACTGAAGATACCTCTACCTTATCTCCTTCAATTTTTATTACTGGTTTATTTATTATCATTTTTAATTATAAGCTAGATTAAGGTTCTTCTTCATCATTCTTATTATTGATTTGTAAGTTTTAGACCGATTTTTTAAATTAGAAGATTGCTTATAGAAATAATTTAGTACCCTTAATTTATCTAATTTTGGTTTTAGATATATTATGTAATTCATTTGCAGAACAACATCTTGTCTTCCTATAGATTTAGCATACGATCTTATTTCTTTTACGAATCCTCGGTCTTTTCCACCTGACGACCAATTTTTCATTCTATTCTTTGTTAATGGTAACTGAAAGGATTTATCGTATTTCTCTAGTTCGTTAATTAATTGTAATGTTAACATTGTTCTCAGACATTTTGAGCATTCTGAACAGTTTTTTAGTCCAGCAGGTCTCCAGCAAACTCTTAGAGAGTCATAAGTAATTGGCCACTTAGATATTTCCTTAGTCTTATCTATTCTAGATATTGAGCAATCATGATGAACGAATGTGGTGGTTTCTGTAGAAAACATATGATCAGAAATTGGATTAGAACCATCTGCCACTGCTGCAGCACCTTTGAACGGGAGCAAATCACGATATTGATATGCTGAGGCAATATAGACTCTGGATATGTTTTTACTAAGTGTGAGAAATATGCTAGTTAAGATTGCTCCAAAAGCTCTAACTTGAGAAACTTGTTCATCTAAGTACATTTTTAGATTTGTATCTACGGTTAGAAGTTTAACATTAATGCTTGCAAGTAATTTCTCGTAATGTTTCTTTACTTGTGGCAAATATTCATCATCGGTTTTTAGATCAAAACCTCCAATGAATACTGAATGAGTTATTTTGTCCCTCTTTGGAACATTCTTAGTATTGGCCAGTAACGTGTAAAACGAATCTACTCCTCCAGAAAAACTACTCACAATAGCCCCTTTCTCTCCTAAATCTTCTTTAAGATTTTCACAATTAATTTTTATGATACTAAACTCGTTCGGGAAGGAATTCTTAAAATATCTCTGCACTTGATTTAAATTATAAAGTAATTTTGGAGAAATTATTCCCTTTACAGTTATATCTTCATTTATTTTCATCCCCAGAAAAAATAATCCCACTAAAAAGGCATCACTTCTATCTGATATGAAATTTTTCTGGCATAATGGAAAACGATACCATATCTCTGTGGACAATGAGCTATCACTTTCTATTTCTATTTTAGATGAGAGAAAAATGAATTTTCCTTTTTTCTTTATTACTGGTTTATTTATTATCATTTTTAATCTTTTTATTTAATCGGTATATTGAATCTTTGACAGATACAACTTCTTTCCATACTACTTTGTCGGTTTTTCTTTCTGATTCTATCTTCTTTAAGACAATTCTATATAATCTTAGGAACGGATGTCTTGATTCTAGATTTAGTATCATTTTACTGTCGGCCCGAATATCTCTAACGTTTTTCTTTATCTTTATTGGTTTTCTGAAATTTACTTGATCGGCTTTTGCTAAATTAGCTTCCCATTCAGCACACATAGCATTTGATTTTCCCCACATTCTTCTATCGTGAAACAAGAAAAAAGTACTATAACAATGTAAAATAATTCCCTTAAGCTCTTCTGGCTTACATTTACGGAATCCTCGTTCCCAGTTAGGACAAATATTGTATACTGCAGGTAATTCCTTCCATCTGTCATAAAAATAAATATTCAATACGGTTTCTTCCGAGATACATATAATTTCTTTATACTCTTCTATTATATCTTTAAACTCCTTTATGGTATCTTTTTTTATTATACTTGTAGGAAAAGCCATCACCCCAGAATTAAAAGCTGGTCTAGATAAATCAAATCTTTGTTTTAATTTTTTTAGCCAAATAGAGTCATATTTCCAAAATTGCCCGATAAATCTAGTACGTACGTCATTTATTATTCTTACTGCACTGAATTCTTCTACTTTTGTTAAATCCTCTATTGAATCTCGAATTAGTATATCCCCGTCTAAATATATAATATGATCCCATTTCTTATATTCTTCAGAAAAAAGATGAAGCTTACTAAATACCACTTTTCCATTTACACCCACATTTTCTTTATAGAAGGGTTCACATTCTTTTACTATAATCCCTCTTTCTTTAAACCAGGTCAATTTTTCTTGGGGAATATTGTCTGACAGAAGCATACAGTCTCCATCCCAGCCCGCATTAAAGTATAGACTTGAAAATAATTGTTTTACTTGATTTACATAGTTTCTATCTGCCAGAGTTACTACTAGACTTTTCATTTAACTTTATCTCCTTTAATCTTTTTCTTGATTTTGCCTAGTTTTTCATAAGTTTTTGGGAAATTGCCTTTAACAAATAAAAAAAAGTGAGAAGGATATTTTGACCAATTATGATCTTTTATTAAATAGACTTGTTTTTTAATTGGGAACTTTATCTTTTTATCAAAAGATCTTTTTATTCTCTTATTTTTTGATCTTAATTTTATTCCTATTGCGCTGTTTTTATCTATAGCGGCATATTCTTCTAAAGTATTTGTTAGATTCTCAAGATAACTCCTTTGATGAGTGTAGGCATAATGTCCAAAGATAGCGTCGCCGCAAATTATGTTGTTTCTTTTAAATCTTTTAGGGAGAATATTGTTTAGCATTTTTTCTTCATATAACATTTCAACATCTTTACCATCAATTTTTGTGTATACTCCTCTTAGGTCTTTCGTCTCTAGCTCTGGAAGATCTTTTAGGTCTTTACCAAACCAACTAATTACATTTACTTGGGGATTTGCTGAAGAGATATCAATTTTATATTTTTTGAACTTCCAATTTTCTACTTTATTATTTTTAATGTCTGTGATAAATTTTAAATGAATTTTTTCAGCAATCTTCCCGGAAGTTCCTGCTTCTAAGTCATAACCATATTTTACTTTGTGCCAATTAAAGTGTATGGCTCCTTTTTCTTGGTGTAAATATGTACAAAAAGTGTTGTTAACTACATTTCCGTAAACTAAAAATGCTTTTGGATTTTTTATTCTACAAGAAATTAAATTCTTTATTGCATCTTTTTCAATGTAGCATATATCATCATCAAAACGCAGATAGAGTGTATCTTCATCCACGTAATCCTTAAAATACTGCCAGATACATATCCAAGCAGCAGTATTATCAAAAATCTCTTTTCTATTTATCTTAAAAAAATCCGGGTACTCCTTTGCTAGCGCTTCGATGTAGTCAATATCCTCTTTTTTATGAGTATTAAGCCAGAAATGGTGCTCTTGAATATATGCCCGATTCTCTAGCAGATAAGGTACTAGAATTTCTAGATATCTTTTTCTTCCGGCCGGAGTTACACTAATTACTTTCATTTTTTATCCAGATATTCTTTATATTTTTGGAGAACTCTACTCCTTTTTATTAAATATTATGAAAAGTTTATATATTTGAATATTTGTATGCTGATATGTCGTTTTCAGACTTGATAAGAGGGTATTCTAAAGGATTTTACAATATTTTTTCTTCTCCAAATAAGACTTTTGTACATATCGTTTCTACTACTAGATCTGGTACTACTTTACTTAAGGCACTTTTAGCAGAAGCTCCAGATGTTTCTAACATACGTGAATACGATGTTTTTAGGGTAAGGATGAAAGGTCCTCTTAGAAGATATATTACGTTGGCAGGATTATCTCCAAAACGAATTATTGTACTAAAGAAACCTCCTTTATTTGATTTTAATCATTACTTTGCAGATGCTTATCCATATATCCCGTTTAAAGAAGATAGGATAATACTGCTAGTAAGAAATATCCCTGATACAGTTATGTCTATGAAGAAAATGATTGTAGACGCACATTTTCCTAAGGCTTACCATTATTTAACCTATAAGGATCTTATTGACCATTGGTGCGATGTCTATGAATCTATAATTAAGAATATCAAAGGTTTGGAAAACAGTAGAATCTATATTTTGCGTTATGAGGATTTGGTTAAAGATCCAAACAGGATAACTCGAGAGTTATATTCCTTTGTTGGTTCTAGTAAAAAAGAAGGAGTGAATAAATATTCAAATCCCACCGATCGCGAATGGAGATGGGGTTACGATGATGGTGGTGAAGTAATAAAAACTCTTAAAGTTTCGCTCAATAAGAAGAAAGTAAACAGAGAGTTAATGAGCGTTCTTAAGAAATCAAAAAGAGCTAAGAAATTATATGATAAATTTGGTTACTCTTTCCCGAATGGTAAGATAAAAGAAGTTAGTCGAACAGAAATTTTAAAGAGAATCTCAGAATAATTAGACTTTCTTTAGAAAATTATGGAGTCTTGGAGATATCCTATTTGCTAGATATCCTATTTCTCCGATAACCCTTTCTATGTCTTTATGAAAATAATGTTTTTTCAGTTTTGAACCAATATTTTTTGATAAGTTTTTTATCTTTCCTTCTAATTTACCTGTTCTACGGCCGATAGATATTAATCTATATTCTTCTATTAACCATGTATTCTTTTCTAAATTCTTTCTTTGCAAATAAAAGGCGAAATGTCCAAATAAAGCATTTCCACAGATAATATTTGGTCTATCTAACCTTTTTGGAATTACATGACTAAAAAATTCTTCGTCTCTTCCTAATTTTTGATTAATCTCTTTAATTCCTTTCATATCTTCTCCAAACCAGCACATTACATTTATAGAGAATATTTCATAATTTTTGATAATTATATCCTTCATTTTCCACTTTTCAGTTTTATCTTCTTTTATATCTACGATAAATCTTTTATGCAATCTTTCCGCAAATTTTGCATTTTTACACCCAAGTTCGTCTACATGATTATAACTAATTCTTCCCCAGTTTAAGGGTATTTTACCTCTTTTCTGCTGGAAATATGAACATATGGCATTATTTACAATATTTCCGTAAACCATAAATGGATTAGGATTTTTTATTCTACAAGAAATTAAATTCTTTATTGCATCTTTTTCAATGTAGCAAATATCATCATCAAGTTTAATATAGATTGTATTTTTATCTGTATAATCTTTGTAGTATTGCCATATTCCTGTCCAAATATTATCGTAGATCTTTCTTCTATTTATTTTGAAGAAATTTGGATAATCTTTAGCTAGTGATTCGATGTAGTCCACATCTTCTTTATCTAGAGTATTAAGCCAGAAATGGTGCTCAGTTATATACTCTCTATTATTTAGCAGATAAGGTACTAGAATTTCTAGATATCTTTTTCTTCCGGCCGGAGTTACACTAATTACTTTCATTTTTGTTCTTGATATTCTCTTACTATTTCTTTTGGATCGCCTTCTTTTATGATTCTTCCCTTTTCCATCCATAAAACTCTATGGCAGTGTTCTCTTACCATTCCTAGACTATGAGCCACAAATATTATTGAACCACCTTTTTTTACAAATTCTTTTAATCTTTCAATACCCTTTCTTCTAAAGTTTTCATCACCTACAGCAAATATTTCGTCTAGAAGTAAAATATCCGATTTACAATGTATTGCAATTGAAAATGCAAGTCTGGTTTTCATTCCAGAAGAAAATTGGTAAACTTTCGTATTAATAAAGTCTTTTAGATCAGAAAAATTAACTATCGAGTTAAATATCTCTTTAGTTTCTTTTCTGTTTAGTCCAAAATATGAAGCTCCTAGAAAAATATTTTCTCTCATTGTTAAGTTACCTTTTATACCAAAGCCTAGTCCAATTAGTGGTAAGAGCTTTCCTCTTACTTTTACTTCTCCGAAATCTTTTTTGTATACTCCTGCTATAATCCTAAGTAGTGTAGACTTTCCGGAACCATTTTTTCCAATAATTCCCAGTATTTCTCCTTCTTTTAATGAAAAAGAAATGTTATTTAGTGCACAAAATTTTCTTTTAGTTTCCTTACCAGTTAGGACGGATATTATCTTTTCTGAAGTAGTTTGATTTCTTTTAGATCCGATTCTAAAATTCTTAGTTAAATTTTTTACTATGATCCTTTCCATTAGCTTTTTTCCGCAAAGTTGTCTTTTAATTTATTAAAAATAACTATCCCACATATTAAGGACAATAAAGTGTAACAAAGTATGGCTAGTATTACATATAACTCTGGCAATCTAGAGTATATAACTAGGTCCCTACCTGCAGTTATAAAATAATAGAGTGGATTTAGTAAATTTATTAAAAATAACCTTTTTTGTCCCTCTATTGCATAGAATATTGGTGTTATGAACCATAGCAATCTTAAAGATAAAGACCATAAAGTTCCAAACTCTCTAAAGAAAACTGTTATGGAAGATATTATCAGAGAACACCCAAAGATGAATATGGAAAATACTACAAGAAGAGGAATATAAAATAGTAACGGATATAGACTAGCCTGAAAGAATATTATAATAACACTAAATAGTAGGAGATCTATAATATGAGTGTAAAGATTCTTTATAATAACTAAGTTAATGAATACTTCTCTTGGAAAATTTATAGATTTGATTACGCCCCCATTACTAATTATGGCGCTAGTTGCTTCTCCTGTAGTTCTTTGAAAGAAATTGAACATTATTATTCCAAGAAATAAATATGACTCATAACTAGGTATCACCTTTCCAAGTCTATCGTAAAATATTGCGAATAGAAAAAAGAAGAATATTAGTGGATTTATGATTTGTAATAAGAATCCTAATAATGAATTTCTGCTCCTCAATTTAAATTCGATTTTTGATATTTCCCAACTTAAAGATAGTTTTCTTCCTAGATTCATTACTCTAACTCTTTACTATTGTTTTTAAGATTAATTTGCCTGATTAATAGTATATAGTAGGAATCTATTCTATGGTAAAAATCTTTATAAAGTTCTTTTGGGTTTTCCTAACATGAAAAGACGTGATTATATGCTTCTATTTGTAGTAGCATTCCTAATTATTATAGCATTTGTAGGCATCTATCTTAAGGGTGGAATTTCTGGAGGAGCGGTAGTTTCTGGTAATGTGGTTGATGATTCTTCGGCTAATTCTCTATCTAACGATGATGCTAAAGGTGACTTTGATAAACAAAGAGATGAATTAAGAAGCCAACTTTCAGATAGATTAAAATCAATAAAAAGTGATGTTGATGACTCAACTGTAGACTTTTTGATGGATTTTGTTTACCAGAGAGGAATAGATGTAAATCAGATAAATAATGTAGGAAAAGTAGACCTTAATTCTCTTCCTAGTGATATTTCTGTGGATAATGTACACAATGCTAATTTAGCTATATACAGCGTAAATTATTCTAGTGATCAAGAATTATATGTTGTAGCCTACTCCGTAAATAGTTTAGATGATATAACTCAAGTTAGTAAAAATAGAGAGTTTTTGGTTTATGGTTCTAGTAAAGAGATGAACGGAGAGGGTGGCTTTTTGAGTAGCGCTGCAGATGTTGATGGTAGTACTAGTACTGGTTATATTATGATGAGGGCAGGAAGTGTAACGGCTATATCTACTGCTTTAGAATCTACAAGCGCGGTTGCTGGAGACTCTATTGAGACAGTTATTTACAAAAATGGGGAACCCGTTAGATTTGGAAATAGTTTAAGTGTTGATTCTGATGGATTTAAGAGAGATTATGATGTTCAATCTGAAGGTACAGTGAAGTTCTTGCCAGGAGATGTATTGTCTGTATATGTTAAAAGTTCAGCAAATAGCGCAGATACTTCCTGGAAAGACGCAGTTACTCTTGTAGAGATAACAACTGAAGACTAAAGATTTTTAAATGGAATGATATTAACTTGTTAAGGTGTAAAAAAGATGAACGAAATTCAAAAAGTTCCTAGAGTTAGAGTTGGTTATTCTGGTAATTTAGTAATGATCCTTGTTATTGTAATACTTTTACTTTTGGCTTTTGTGGCATATGTTTTCTTGATTAAACCGAGTATTAATGGTTATGTGGTTGATAAGCAGGTAGAGGCTCAGCAAATCCTAATTAACAATATTATACTCCAAGTTCAACAACAAGGATATGTTAGTATAGACTTATCTAATAATCAGACCTTAGTTCTAGTTCCTTATACTGGTACTTCAACTCCTAGCAAGTAATTTATAGAAGATTTTAAAAATCTCTTTTTCTTGAATTAGTTACTTACAGTAATGTAAGTAAAAAAGAGTGGTGAAATGGTTTATAAAAAGTATATAGAAAAAGATGGGAAACTTTATGGTCCGTATGTTTATCATAGCCGTAGAGTAGACGGAAAAGTAGTTTCTGAATATCATGGTTCTTCTTATAAAAAATTAAAGAAATATTCATTAGTTGTATTTGGAGCATTGATACTTTTAGCGATTTTTTATACTGGTTTTAAATTATCTAATTCAAGTACTGGTTTAGCTATTTTTAATGCTCAAGCAACATATCATGAAAATCAGAGTCTAGATAGTTTTGTTAATTTTAGTATGAAGGATGGAGAGTTTTTACCTGCAAATTCTACTATCGTTGTTCAAATGCCTTCAGGTATAAATTATAGTTATACTCTAAAGGATGTGGTTTCTAATGATCTTAAAGAAGGTGATTTTTATATTGAGGATAAAAGATTAAGTGGACATGGTGAAGGTTATGGTAATGAGGGTGAAGGTAAAATTTATCCTCCTGTTGATTTTACTGTTGAAGTTTATAGTGATGTAACTGCCGAAGATAATCAAAATGAAACCTTGGAAAATCCTTCTCAAGATTCTAATGAATCGGACCAAGTACCGGCTGACGAATCTAGTGATGTAACACCAGAAGTAAGTCCAGATGAAGTACCTAGCGATAACAGTAAAGAAGATCAAGTTGACGAATCTAGCCAAGATGAAAGTAGTGATAGCGGAGTAGCTATAACCGGACAGGTAGTAAATGGACAAGAAGGCAAGGGTATACTTTCTAGATTCTTTAATTTCTTTAAGGCGTCTATTTCTGGAAACGCTGTTAATGATCAGATTAGTATCCGTGAAGTAGAAGGTGATACTAGTGAAGGTGTTTGGACTTATGAGCTTAATGACGGAGAAAATGCTAGAGTAAAGAGTGGTAGCGTTAGTTATAACAGATCTAGAATTGATGAGGATTATTTATCTTTAGATGTTAATAGCGGAAATGTTATTGTTAATTCAAGTTACTACATTGACGACCATGGTTATGGTAAGAATTTCTTAAGCGATGACTATACACAAGAAATAATAATTAATCTAACAAAGTTAGAATTACCTAGTGAAGCAGGACAAATGAAAATTGGTATTGTCTATAATGGATATGATTTATTTTCTAATACCTTAAATTTGAGCAATGGTGTTACTGTAAGTACAAATATAACTGTTAATGAAACTATAAGCAATTTGACTATAAATTCTAGTGATAATGAGATTACTTTAACTGATGAGGAATTGAATCTTTTACATGATGAGTTTGGAGATTTCTCACTTAATATAACTAAAGCTACACTTCTTAATGGGAGAATTATTTTAAGATACGAGTTAGGAAAGTACTGGGTTGAATTTTCTTACGAAGGAAATAGTTCAACTGATTTAAACCCAACTGATTTATCTCGTGATAGAATTAAGTGGCTTAAAGATTTAGCATTTTTGTTAAAAGAAGAGAAGAACACTAAACAAAATCAGGAAGTTAGCCTTGACGATTTAGTGGGTAGCGTTTCTGTTGAAAGTAATAGTTCAGAAGTAGAACAATAATATTTATATACTAGTAATTAACACTAATGTAGTTACTAGTGCTATATACTAGTATAAATTTTTAATTGAGTATGGCCAAAGTAGAGAAAGTTATAGAGCAAGTAAAGGAAATCTTAAAAAAAGATAGACGTGGTCTAACAATTCAAGAACTCTCCGAGGCTACTAAGACTTCTAGAATAACTGTTTCTATGGCACTAATGAACCTATCTGGAGCGGGAGTAATTGATATAAGAGAGATAGGTAATTGTAAATTACATTATTTAAGGGGAGGAGCAAAATGAAATTATTGGCGTTTATTTTATTCTTGATACTACTTAGTGGATGCGTTTATGCAGCTACTGGTAACTCTACAGATTATTCAACCTATAATAAAATAGATTCTGGAGTAGCGGCAAATTCGACATCTAGTAGTTATACAAATAGATTCTTTGCGGGCGTTCATGCAGTTGGTAGATATGTTTCTTCTGCATTTAATGGAAGATTTGGAGTTTTAGGTGATAACGGGGCTGTTACTTTAGGAATAAATATTACTTCACCATTTAATAATTTGGCAATAATTAGAGGAAATGAAAGCTTTTCAGGAGAGGATGATTTAAGCATAATATCTAATTTCATTAATATAAGTGCCAAGGTTTACAATACTGATAGTTTAGCGGGCTATAATGGGGCTACATGTTATTTTTATGATGGAAATACTCTTATTGGTTCATCAAATTCAAACTCATCTGGAGATTGCTTTACTACATATAATAAAAGCGCTCAAACTATTGGAACTAAAAACATTTTAGCTAATTTCACTTCACCAGAAACTACTGGTATACAAAGTTCTTCAGTTAATGTCTCTTTAGAAAAATATGTTACAACGTTAGTTATGAGTAATTTAAGAAGTAATGGGAAATATTATGATGGAGATAGTGCGGTTTTACTTATAAGTATAAAGAAAACTAATGCAAGCGTTACAAACCAGCCTTATGATCCACAATCTATTTCTGCTAGTGCAATGGATAGCTCAAACGCAATTAGACAGACTCTTAATTATCCGGGTACAATAACAAGAACGAGCACTGGAGAGTATTCTGCTAGTACAATTGTAGATTATTCTGCTGGATCTGGAGCTTTCATTAAATGGCAAGTGAATATAAGTGATAATACGCAGTATATAGGAAGCGCATTACATTCAGATGAAGATATATGTTCTGCTGATTTTGGCGCATTTAGCGCATTTAGTGCGTGTTCTGGCGGAACTCAAACAAGAAGTAGAACTGATTCAAGTGGATGTACTGAAGTTGAAAGTCAAAGCTGTGGATCAACTGGTGGCGGTGGAGATGATAACCCTCCTTATGATAACTGTGTGGATGAGTGTTCAAATGGTGCTCATGCCTTTACTTGTTTAAATGATGCTGATTTGGGAGAGAAGATTTGTGGAAATTATGATAGTGATACTTGTAAAGAGTGGGGACCGTGGCAGGCTAGTTCTTGTCAAAATCTTTCCAGCACAGTGGGATCCGAAGCTTGGAATTCACGTGACTTGAAGTCGCGGC
>JADMIO011285578.1_pt1 | contig 97590 bp, 70 predicted proteins | sample 8958161 | NCBI WGS metagenome assembly JADMIO01 (sample SAMN16585339, study PRJNA669376) | soil metagenome | isolation source: Crop rotation soil | place: USA: Cullars Rotation, Alabama | collected 2011
CGCGACAACTTGTCCACGTGGAATTCTAAGCTTAGGATCCCAATGTGCTGGAAAGGAATCACTAAAACGCTGGAGAGAATCTGCAAGGCCGGTTAATTGTTTATTGATCAGTTTTTGTTCAGCAATAATGCCCGACTTTTTTGTTTCGCAAGAAATAAGCAATACAAATACAAAAGGCAACAGGTTTAATCTTTTCATATTACTATTTAAACCAATCTAATGCCAAAAATCGTTTACCTGCGTTATTCGCTTCTTTCCAACAGCGCCCGCTTTATGCATTCAAAAGTTTTTCTGAGTTACTGTAGTTCACATAGTTTCAACCTGCATCGCCTGTTATCTTTGCATTCATTTATTAATTACCATGCAGCAAACAAAATGGTTTGAACGAAAATTCAATTTTGATTTTACAGAAAACATTTTTCCATCCATTATAGAAAGGCTTGCAGGAACACCCGCAAGGCTTGAAGAAAAATATAAAATCATTCCGGCTGAAATTCAGGAAATAAAATTGGATGGCACCTGGAGCATAAAAGAAAACATCGGCCACTTAACCGACCTGGAACCGCTTTGGCAGGGAAGGCTTGAAGACATATTAAATAACGAAACTGATCTTCGTCCAACAGATCTTCAAAACAGGAAAACAAGCGAAGCAAATCATAATGACAAAGCGATAGAAATCTTGCTAAAGGATTTTCGCACAATAAGAAAAATAACAATTGATAAGATCTCAGTATTAAGCGAAAAAGAGATATTTAAATCAGCGTTACACCCAAGGTTAAAGACACCCATGCGTACAATGGACCTGTTTCTATTCGTCGCCGACCACGATGACCATCACCTGGCAAGAATAACCGAACTCGTAAAAATGATCACCATGCAGCGAAACAAATAATTGCCTTAACTTATGGTTCAATATTATTTTTGCAGCAATGACAACACCTGTGAATACAACTGAATTAATTCAGCAACTGCAAAACATAAGCGGCAATGCGAATGTTTTTTTTGATAAGGAATCACTAACTCATTATGGCCATGATGAAACAGAAGAATTGTTATATCCGCCGGATGTTGTTGTAAAGCCATCTTCAGCAAGAGAAATAAGCGAAATTTTAAAATACTGCAATCAGCATTTAATCCCGGTTACACCGCGTGGAGCCGGCACGGGCTTAAGTGGCGGAGCCATTCCCCAAAACGGCGGCGTAGTTATTTCAACTGAAAAGCTAAACAAGATATTACATATAGACGAACGCAACCTGCAGGTTACGACAGAACCGGGTGTTATAACAGAAGTATTGCAAAACACGGTAAAAGAAAAAGGTTTGTTTTACCCGCCCGATCCTGCGAGCCGCGGTTCCTGTTTTATTGGTGGAAATATTGCCGAAGGCAGCGGCGGCCCTAAAGCTGTAAAATATGGTGTTGTAAAAGATTATGTGTTGAATCTTGAAGTGGTTTTACCTACCGGTGAAATTACCTGGACCGGTGCTAACGTTTTAAAAAATTCAACGGGTTATAATCTCACGCAGTTAATGATCGGCAGCGAAGGCACGCTCGGCATTGTTACAAAAATTGTGTTGCGTTTAATTCCTCTGCCAAAATATGATCTGTTAATGCTTGCGCCTTTCGCATCATTGGAAAAAGCCAGTGAAGCGGTAAGTGCAATTTTTCGTGCCGGTTTTACACCGAGCGCTTTGGAGTTGGTTGAAATTGATGCACTGAAAATTGTAAGCGCAGTGGTTAAGAGTTATGCCGTTCCTATACACGATGATATTGCCGCACATTTAATTGTTGAAGTGGATGGCAATGATGTAAATGTTTTAATGAATGAAATGGAAGCCATTGCTGCATTATTAAGTGAATACGAAGCAGGGGAAATTTTCTTTGCTGATGATACGCAGCAAAAAGCAGAATTATGGAAATTAAGAGGAAGGGTTGCAGAAGATGTAAAGCTTGCAGGTTACACCATTGAAGAAGATACTGTTGTGCCGAGAGCGGAACTGCCTGCTTTGATAAAAGGCATCAAAGCATTGGGTAAAGAATACGATTTCCAGGCTGTTTGTTATGGCCATGCAGGCGATGGCAATCTTCACATCCGCATAAAAAAAGAAGGTAGCCCGAATAGCTATGGCAATGCGGAAATGCATAAAATTCTGCGTGAGTTTTTTAAGCTGGTAAAAAGCCTGGGTGGCACTATCAGCGGCGAACACGGTGTTGGATTGATACAGAAAAATTTTATGGATGTTGTAATGCCGGAAGCCAACCTGCAACTAATGCGTGCTATTAAAAAAGCTTTTGACCCAAACAATATCTTAAACTCCGGCAAAATTTTTAATCTTTAAAATTTCTGCTACATCTTTACGTTTCACATCAAACCAAACAAATGAAAAAACTCCTTTTAATTATAATTGCGTCAGCCTGTTTAAATTTTGCCAAAGCTCAATACAACCAGTATAGTGACGATGATTATGAAAACAGGGGTTTTAAAAAAGAAAATGTATTTCTTGGAGGATCGCTTTCACTTGGTTTTGGCTCGGGCAGTTTTGCCGTTGGCGGCAACCCAGAAATAGGTTATTCACTCGGAAGGTTTGTAGATGCGGGTCTTATCTTCAACCTTAATTATTATTCGCAAAAGGATTATAATAGTAACGGCAGTTACTCCAGTTTTAATTATGGTGGAGGTATTTTTTTTAGAGCATGGCCTGTTCCATTTCTATTTGCTCAGGTTCAGCCTGAAATTAATTGGATAAGCTATACAGAAAAATATGAAAACTTTCCAGACGTTAAAAATACAGTAAGCGCAGCAAGCCTTATTACAGGTATAGGTTATGGCCAGCATGTCCTCGGGCAGGGAAATTATTTTTTTATGATTGGTCTTGATGTGCTTAACGATAGATATTCACCTTATTCAGACGGTTACGGCAACCCTTATCCCATCATTCGCGGCGGCTTCGATATTTACCTTAAACCATCAAGGAAGAAAGGCTCCCAGGGTCCGGTATTGTAAAAAAGCTTTCACTCCAGGGCGTATATAAAAAATTCTCCTGCTGCATTTGTTCAAGGTGTGCAAGCAGGTTATTGTAGTAACCGTCAGAGTTAAGCAATACGATTGTTTTATTATGAATGCTTAGCTGGTTCCAGGTTATCATTTCAAACAATTCATCCATTGTTCCAAAACCGCCCGGCAGAATTATAGCAGCTTCACATAGTTCAAACATTTTCTTTTTGCGCTCATGCATTGTTTCTACAATGTGCAGGGTTTCAAGTTCATCGTGTATATCTTCTTTTTCACTTAACAAAGAAGGAATAACGCCAACTACTTTGCCGCCATGTTTAATTACCGTGTTTGCCACAACACCCATTAAACCTCTTCTGCCACCACCATAAACAAGCTGTATATTTTGTTCAGCGAGGATGGAGCCTACTTCTGCTGCATGCTGCGCGAACAGTTTATTCTTACCAAACCTGGAACCACAAAAAACAGCAACTGACTTCCACATTTAATTTTGTTTGCTGCAAATTAAAAGCTATTCATCGGTATCGATATTATTGTTTAATGAAATTTGCCTTTGCGCTTATCACCCGCCTCAAACACAGCGTGCCGGCATAAAACATCGCTTACCAAAGCGCCATCAGGCATATTTCAAACAGCCTTAATTTCTGTCCTGTTGCGCAAGTTTCCTATCTTCATTTGTAGTGCAAAATATGTTTATCATTGAAAACGGAAGCGATTCCAACACTCAGCTTTCAACACATGAAAGTATAGGTGCCGATGCAAAAAGCTTCCATTGTCATTTTGATAATGGAGATATTTAACAACAAGTGGATGAAGCCTGATATGCTGACTGAGTTTGCTTTTTTGCAGTTAAACGGTAACCGCTTATAAAAGTGCTCTCACGGCCTGCAATGCAACGTCTTGCAAAAGGAGAACCGGTTGCTCCGGAAGAATATTATTTCCGTGCCACACCTGTTTTTGAAACGGCTGTTGAGCAATACAAATGGCTTACAAAAGCCATATTTGCACTAACAGGAGAACGCAAGGTTGACAGTGTTCTGCTTAGCTTTTATAAACTATTGTAGATTATCATTTTTTATGATCACAGAAGAACAATTTCCGAATGCTCAAACATCATCACTTCAGCTACAGCGCCTGGATAATATTCTTATCGTAAAGCTGTACCGGCCTGAAAAGCGCAATGCCCTCAATGATGACACCGTCTTGAATATTGAAAAGATATTCTCTAACATACCGGATGAAATTAAATGCGCTGTTATCTGTGCTGAGGGAAAACATTTCAGCGCGGGGCTTGATTTATCCGAGCTGGTAGAGCGCGATGCCATACAAGGCATGTATCACAGCCGTATGTGGCATAGAGCCCTGGATAAAGTACAGTTCGGTACGGTGCCTGTTGTTGCCGTGCTGCAGGGCGCTTGTGTTGGCGGCGGGCTCGAACTTGCATCTGCCTGTCATATACGCGTGGCAGAATTATCAGCGTTCTATGCTTTGCCCGAAGGGCAGCGTGGTATTTTTGTTGGAGGCGGCGCTTCCGTGCGGTTACCTAAACTTATTGGTATGGCACGCATGGCAGATATGATGTTTACAGGCAGGGTGATCGCTGCGGAAGAAGGCCATATGATAGGCATTTCGCAGTATTTAACAGAGGAAGGAAAAGGGCTTGAGAAAGGGCTGGAAATTGCCGCAAAAATTTGTGGTAATGCCAGTATTACAAATTATGCGTTGATGCATGTGCTGCCCCGCATTACGGAGGCGGCGCAGGACCAGGCGCTTATAATGGAAAGTCTTATCGCAGCCATAACTTCAGACTCAACGGAAGCAAAACAAAGAATGAAACAGTTTTTAGACGGCAAAGCGAAAAAGGTTGGAGAATAACAGCATGACTGCTTCGCAAACAAATAAAATGGGTTATCGAAAAATAGAAACCATAAAGGTTGATATAAAAGCAAAGTATCGCGAAGACGGCTCTGTGCTGCTGCATTCATCCATACCGCTTGAACCACATCCGCACAGGCTAACGGAACGTTTTTTGCATTGGGCCTCGGTTGCGCCCAACAGAATTTTTATCGGAAGGCGAAACGCAGCTGGCAGTTGGGTTGAGCTTACCTATTCAGAAACCCTTCAAAAAGTAAAAAGCATAGCGCAGGCATTGCTTCAAAAAAATGTCTCTGTTGAAAAGCCTGTTGCTATTTTAAGTGAGAACAGCATAGAACATGCTTTACTTGCCTTAGCTGCAATGCATATTGGTATTCCTCATTCAGCCATTACACCGGCATATTCATTACGCTCAACTGATTTCGGGAAACTGAAGCATATTATTAATTTGCTCACGCCGGGTTTAATATTTGTAAGCGATGCGAAAAAATATGAAAGCGCCTTAAAAGCCGTTGCAAACAATATAGAGATAGTAACAGTTGACAATGCTGTTAATGATTTGAATGTAACACGCTTTGAAGATCTATTATCTTCTCAACCAACGGAAGCAATAGATGAAGCTTACAACGCAATTGTTCCCGAAACCATCGCAAAAATTTTATTCACCTCCGGTTCTACGGGTTTGCCAAAAGGTGTTATCAATACGCATGGAAATATAAGCGCCAACTGGCAGCAGATAACACAAACCTTTCCTTTCATGAAAGAGGACGGCCTGGAGTTTATTGACTGGCTGCCGTGGAATCATACATTTGGCGGCAATCATAATGTAGGCCTTGCTTTGTATAACGGCGGTTCATTGTATATTGATGACGGTAACCCTACCCCGCAAGGCATTGCTATTACCGTTGCCAATCTTAAAGAAAGAAAGCCCACCGTTTATTTCAACGTACCAAAAGGTTTTGAAGGTCTGTTGCCTTATTTCAAGAATGATGAACAGTTGCGTAAAAAATTTTTTAGTAAGCTGAAGATGTTATTTTATGCTGGTGCAGGCATGCCGCAACATTTATGGGATGCATGGGAAGCATTAGCGCTTGATACTGTAGGTGAAAAAATATTGATAGGTGCAGGGCTTGGAAGTACCGAAACATGTCCTTCGGCATTGTTTGCAAGCGAGCCCGGCGGCTTTGCCGGGTTGATAGGTGTTCCGGTGCCCGGCCTTGAACTGAAACTGGTACAGGTGCGGGATAAACTGGAGGCAAGATACCGTGGCTCGAATGTATTTCCGGGTTACTGGCAACAACCGGAGCTTACATCAAAGGCTTTTGATGAAGAAGGTTTTTATTGTACCGGCGATGCATTGAAGTTCGCAGATGCAACTGATGTAAATAAAGGCATGTTGTTTAATGGGCGTTTGGCTGAAGACTTTAAACTCAGCACAGGAACATGGGTACATGTGGGCGTACTTCGATCGCAAATAATAACAGCGGGTAATGGTTTTATACACGATGTTGTAATTACCGGGCATGACAAAAGTTTTATAGGCGCTGTTGTTTTTGTGAATGCAGACGAATGTAAAAAAATAGCTGCATTGCATGCCGACTCAACCTTAATTGATATTATCAATAACAATGTTATAAAACAAAAATTACAGGAAGTGCTTAATGCACTTGCCGCTCAAAGTACGGGCAGCGCGACATGTATAAAGCGCGCCATATTTGCTGATTTTGTTTTGCAATTGGATAAGGGTGAAATCACCGATAAAGGTTCCATCAATCAAGAAATGACCATCAGCAATCATCCGGAAGTAGTGGAGCAATTGTACGCAGCTAAAAAAGAAAAAGCTGTTATAGAGGTTAAAACCACTGTATGAGATATTTGAATATTGAGATACCGGGGATAACATTTTATAGACGGCACAAACATTTGGTGTGGTAATAGAAATATAACAGTATCGTATATCTCAATATTGTAATATCACAATATAGTAAAAGCACCACATGTATGAATTAAAGCCCCATTCCGCGCAGCGGTGATTTTGCGCCGTTTCGTTTTGTGCCGAAAGATAAAATAGTGGTACCCGGTATCATTTCATCTAAAACACCGGAGTTGGAAAATATAGATGATCTCTGCAGGCGCATTGATGAAGCAGCGCAATATATGCCGTTCGAAAACATGTGTGTGAGTCCGCAATGCGGTTTTTCGAGCACGCATCATGGCAATGCGCTTACACAAGATAAACAATGGCGTAAGTTGGAGTTGGTGGTAAATACGGTAAGAAAAGTGTGGGGGAGAAATTTGATGTAAGAACTATTAGAATACTACGGTTAAAATTTGATTGTAAACGTTTATCGGGGATGGGGACAAATCATTATGAAACTAAACAACGTATCAGCAATCGTAACAGGCGGCGCATCCGGGTTGGGTGCAGCCACAGCAAAGGCCCTGGTGGATGCGGGTGCCAAAGTCGTAATTCTCGATTCGAATAAAACCCTGTTAGAAACAACTGCAGCAGAGATGGGTGCTGTTGCAATTGAATGTAATGTAGCCGGTGAAGCTTCCGCTATGCGGGCAATCACTGCTGCCAAAGTTCTTCACGGCGTTCCAAATGTACTCGTGAATTGTGCAGGTATTGGGGCACCGATGCGCATTGTGGGTAAACAAGGCCCGATGTCTCTACAGGATTTTGAAAAGATCATCAAAGTAAATCTTGTTGGCAGTTTTAATATGATGCGGCTCTGTGTGGCAGAGATGATTGCTGCCGATGCAAACGAAGATGGAGAACGCGGTGTGATCATTTCCACTGCTTCGGTTGCAGCATATGAAGGTCAGATAGGGCAGGCTGCTTACTCTGCTTCAAAGGGTGGCATCGTAAGCTTAACAATGCCTGCGGCAAGAGAGTTTGCACAATTTGGCATCCGGGTGAATGCAATTGCGCCTGGATTATTTCTTACGCCATTGCTTGAAGGGTTGAGTGATGAAGCGAAACAAAGCCTTGCTGCTGCCATACCTTTTCCAAAGAGATTAGGCGCTGCAGAGGAATACGCAAAACTGGTGCTGCATATCATTGAGAACAGCTACATCAATGGCGAGGTGATAAGGCTTGACGGCGCACTAAGGATGCAGCCAAAATAGAAGGAATGCATGTAAGGCGTCATTTCTTCGCACACAAAGTGCACGACGCCTCTTCACAAGAGCGCAAAGAGAATCAAACCGTTTATTGATGAAGAACACCATGATATCTTTGTGAACCTTTCTTCTTTGTGTCCTTACTTCTCCAAAAAAAGTTACTATGATAGACATACACAAAATAACCGCGATAGACGTACACACACACGCAGAAGTAAGCTGCCGTCAGCCGCATGATGATTACCGCCCGGAATTTGATGAAGCCTTTGCAAAATTTTTTAAGACAACGCATCGCCCAACCATAAAGGAAACCTGCGATTATTACCGCAGCCTCAACATGGCGCTGGTGATGTTTACAATAGATGCGGAATATGAACTGGGCAGGAGAAGGATACCAAATGAAGAAGTTGCGGAAGAAGCAATGAAGAATGCGGATGTGATGATCCCGTTTGCCAGTATCGATCCGCATAAAGGCCGCATGGGTGCGAGAGAAGCAAGGCGTTTGATCGAAGAGTATCATGTAAAAGGGTTTAAGTTTCATCCAACGGTGCAAGGGTTTTATCCCAATGATAAAATGGCTTACCATTTATATGAAGTGATTGCTGCGGCCGGTTTACCAATGTTATTTCACAGCGGCTATTCCGGTTTTGGAAGTGGTGTTCGTGGTGGTGGAGGCCTGCGTTTGGAATACAGCAACCCGATGCACCTGGATGATGTGGCGATTGATTTCCCGGATGTGCCCATTATTATTGCACATCCTTCATGGCCCTGGCAGGATGAAGCTTTGAGTGTGGCTATGCACAAACCCAATGTGTATATAGACCTCAGCGGATGGAGCCCTAAATATTTTCCGCTGCAATTGGTTCAGTATGCAAACACACAGTTGAAACACAAAATGCTTTTTGGTACCGACTTTCCTCTAATAACACCGGAACGTTGGCTGAAGGACTTTGAGACAGCCGGTTTCAGGGAGGAAGTAAAGCCACTTATACTTAAAGAGAACGCAATAAGAATGCTTGGGCTAACTTAAAAACAATGATACTTGCATAAATCTCTTTTTCATTTATTCAACAATGGGTAGCATGCCACAAAATAAGCTGACAACACAAATAGGAATTAAACAACAAAGAACACTAAGCGGGAATAATCGTGTTGGCAGGAATCGTACAAAAAAGATATACAGAAAAAAGATGCGTTGCCTGTTTTTCTTATTATCCATAGCTGCATACATCCACACGATGGCACAATACCCAACGCGTGATTATGCCAAAACATCTATTGAATCTTCCAGATATTGGATAGATGTGGATTATGTTGGCGATGGCATTACCGGGCATAAACTCGATATTCATCTACCAAAAAACAGCCACGGCCTTTTCCCGGTTGTAGTTTGCATTTATGGCAGCGCATGGTTTTCAAACAATTCAAAAGCCGCGACTTTTTATGATGGATTGGGCCAGCGGTTATTGAAAAAAGGATTTGCCGTGATCAGCATTAATCACCGTTCGAGCAGTGACGCTGTATTTCCCGCCCAGATACAGGATGTAAAAGCTGCAATCCGGTTCATCAGAGCCAATAGCGCTGCATTTTCATTAGACAGTAATTTTATTTGTGTTACAGGTTGGTCCTCAGGCGGGCATTTATCCACTCTTACAGGTACAACCAATAACATACAAAAAGAAACTATCAATGGTTTGGATGTGGATATTGAAGGTGCGTTGGGGAAATTTACTGCTGCGGGCAGCAAGGTAAACGCAGTTGTGGATTGGTTTGGGCCTACCGATTTTTTGATTATGGATTCATGCGGCAGCGCGATGAAACATGATGCTGTTAATTCTCCTGAATCACTGCTTATTGGCGGTGCTATACAGGAAAATAAAAATAAGGTGGCGCTTGCGGATCCTATTAGTTATGTAGATAAAAACGATCCTCCTTTTTTAATTTTTCACGGAGACAAAGACCCCCTTGTGCCGCATTGTGAGAGCGAAAAATTATTCGAAAAACTACAGCAGGCCGGCGTGCCAAGTAAGTTGGTAATGGTGCCGGGTGGTGAACATGGTCCGGGCGTGATGATTGAAAAATATTATGATAAAATGATCAGCTTTTTGAAAGAACAAATGAAGGCCATAAAAAAATAAAAACATTGCTGTTGCAATGATGAAACAGAAAACACAAATGGGCATTATCGGTGCGGGCCCGCAGGGTTAACGTTTGCATTGTTATTGCATCGTGCAGGCATTGATTGTATGGTGCTTGGTACAGGAGCCGGGAGTATGTAGAATCAAGAGTGCGTGCAGGCCTGCTTGAACAAAACACGGGAACACTTTTTAATAAGTTGGGTGTTGCAGAAGATTGAATAAACAAGGCTTGCAACATTATGCCATGTATTTGAGTTTGGATGAGCAACGAATACGTGTTCCTTTTGACGAACTACCGGTGGAAGACGTATTACCATTTATGGCCAGCAGGAAGTACTGAAGGATCTAATTAAAGCATGTATTGAGAAAGGAATAAAAATATTGTTTGAGGCGGAAGTAAAGCAGGTAATAACATTGAAACAACCGGGCCTTCAATCATATATCGATACAAAACGTTGAAGGGAGTGACACAGGCGACGCCATAAATACCACAGCTTGTAACAAAAAATTCACCGTTGCACAATATCACAATACCATCAATCATGAAAAAGGTTCCCCAGGTAACAGCAGATGAAGCAGCAGCAATGGTAAAAGATGGTGCCATCATTTTCGGTGGCGGCTTTGGAATGACCGGTAATCCCGTGCATTTGCTGCATGCGCTTGCCAAAACAGGAACAAAGAATTTAACGTACATCGGTAACAATGTGGGGGAACAGAATTTGGGTGGCGGTAAGTTGTTGTTAAATGGCCAGATAAAAAAAATGATCGGTTCATTTTTTACGAGCAATCCCGATGCGGTAAAAGCAGCGCAAAGCGGCAAGGTAGAATACGAATTATTACCACAAGGCAGTTTGGCTGAAGCCATACGCGCCGGTGGTGCAGGCATTGGCGGCTTTTATACACCAACTTCAGCAGGCACGGTGATCGCAACCAATAAAGAGGTGAAAATTATTGATGGCAAAGAATATGTTTTTGAAAAAGCTTTACATGCCAATGTTGCTTTCATCCGCGCCTGGAAAGCGGATACTGCGGGCAATTTACAATACCGCATGACAGAACAAAATTTTAATAAAGCAATGGCTACGGCTGCTGATCTTGTTATTGCAGAAGCAGAGCAGATTGTACCTGTAGGCCAGATAGAGCCCGGGCAAATTCATACACCCGGTTGTTATGTTGATTATTTGGTGCAGGCACATCTTATTATAGAAGACCTTGGTTCATCTGCATCGGTAAAATCGAGCAGTAAAAAAGTGGATGATGCGAGAATGAATATGGCAAAAAGAGCTTTTGCAGAATTGAAAAAAGGTGATGTGGTGAATTTGGGTATTGGCATTCCAACATTGGTTGCTGATCTTATTTCGCCTGACGATGGTATTATACTTCACACAGAAAACGGCATGTTGGGTGTTGGCCCTGTTCCTGAGGATGATGCCGGCGCCATGCATTACCCGGTGAATGCAGGCAAGGTGCCTGTTACTGCTTTACCGGGCAGCAGCTATTTTGATAGTGCGGATTCTTTCGCCATGATACGCGGCGGCCACATTGACGTTGCCATTATGGGTGGGCTTCAAGTTGATGAAGCAGCTAATCTCGCCAACTGGGCAGTGCCGGGTAAACCTTTACTCGGTGTTGGCGGTGCAATGGATCTTGCAAGCGGCGCAAAGCGATTGATCATAAGCATGACGCACACCAACAGCGACGGAAGTTCCAAGATCGTTCCCAAATGCACGTTGCCATTAACAGCAATGAATGCCGTTGATATGATCATTACTGAGCTTGCTGTCTTCAGATTTATAAATAATGAATTAACATTAACCGAATTGATGCCGGGCGCAACACTGCAGGAATTGCAGGCGAAAACGAGCGCAAAATTTATTGAAGCATTAAACAGCAGGCAGAATACCTGCTAACGCAAAACTATCCGTAACAGTTTGCAATAAAAAATCATGGTTTATTGTACTTAGCCATACAGGCTTATTGTGATAAGCCACTTTTAGATTTGAAGCTGTTTGATTTATTGTTTGGAATGATATGGGAATATCGTTCTGATCATTGATCACATTACATTAAACAGGCGCCAAGACTGGCAAATCCTGCTTAATAATTCAAACAGCTTCTATCCTATCGTAAACTGACTGTATTATATGAAATAAACGCATTGATTGTTTGAAGACCTTCTGTTACTGATAACCGGGGTTTTGCTGAATATTCGGGTTTGCCTGTAACTCTGATAAAGGTATCGGGGCAACCCGATGGTAATCATCATAATCAATCGATAAAGGCCCCGGGATAGACGCCGGGTCGCTTTCCCGCGTTATGGTGCGTTGCAAACGGTTGAGATCGTAATAACGGTCACCTTCAAATGCCAATTCTTTTCTTCTTTCTGTAATGATATCTTCCATTAAGGCGCTGCCCGATGAATGGTAGCCACCAAAATCCGGATCCCTGGTTATGGCTACTGCATTTAAAAAATTGCGGGCAGCATTCTCATTGGCGGGCAACGAAGCTTCTGCAGCAATGAGATATACTTCAGCCAGGCGTATCACTTTTATATTGTCACGGTCCTGCGTACTTGCAGCGTTGGGAAATTTGTAAACGATCACCGCCGGCGAACCTGCCTTGGTTTGCCAGGGAATTAACACAGATGCACGTACATCGGTTGGGCTGTACAAATTATACAGTTCAGCAGTACAATAAATATCCTGGTAATTATCTGCATAAATGCCGCTGAAATCGTCTGTTCCGTTGTTGTTAATGAGGTCAACATCCACTTCAAACATGGTTTCAACCGCATCGCGGTGAATACCGCCGTCCGACCAGAAATCAACATATTTGTCAGGTTGTACCAATGTAAAATCGCTGTTGCTGATTACATCGATTGCTGCTGCTCTTGCATTGGCCTTATCACCCATATACAAATAAGTTCTTGCCAGCAAACCTTCAATGGCATATTTGCTTAGGGTTACTGAATTGGAGTAATCATCTGCTGTTGAAAAAGCAGTCTGCAGATCGCTGACAATTTGATCATACACCTCCTCTATTGTGTTGCGTGAAGGCTGAATGTACGGATCGTAATGCAATACCAGCGGAACACCGGCCCCGGCGGGGTTATCTGTGTAAGGCCTTGCATAAATATTCACCAGTTTGAAATACATCAATGCCCTAACCCCGTAAGCCTGCGCTTTTAAGGCAGGCACATTGTCGCCGCTTATATCGGCATCTATCACCCTGTTGGCACGAAGGATAACAGCATACGCTTTATTCCACATATCGGTGTATTCAGCGTTGGCCGAAGTAAAATTGAATTGATAGTTGGCAAGGTATCTTCCCGAATTTTCTACTTCGACGAAAGTATTGTCTGCCTGCACATCGCCTATTACAGGCATATCACGGCCAAAACAACCAACGGCCCGCAGGCCTGCATACATACCACTAACGGCGTTTTGCATGGATGATTCATCGGTGATGGCCTCGTCATCGGGCACGCTGTCGAAAGGGTCTCTCTCAATAAAGCTTTTCGAGCAGGAGGCGAATAAAATAATAACAATTGCCATTTGTATGCTTCTATAAAATATCTTTTTCATGTATTGACTATTTTTTGCTGAAGGATGGTTGGTTATTGAATTCATTAAAGCCCTATTCTTATACCGCCGGTTATGGTTTTAGGAATGAATACATCAAAATCATTTGTGCTTTGTATGCCTGTTTCCGGATCGATGGGCAGCATGTCGTCTTTTGCAAACGTGAGCAGGTTGGTACCCCGCACATAGAGCGAAAGATTGCTTAAATGCCAATGCTGTATCATGGTTTTGGGAAAGGTATAGGCAAGTTGCACATCGCGCAGGCGTATGTAAGTTCCATCATACAAATACCTTGATGAAGAGTTGTTCGAATTAAGGTTACCACCAAATATTATTTTGGGCACATTGGTTACATCACCCGGTTTTTGCCACCTGTTCAACTGGTTGGTAAACTGATTGAGGAAGCCCAGGTATTGTCCTTCACTCATGGCATAAGTATCCCATATGTCGTAGATATAGTTGCCGAAGTTGTAATAGAACTGGGCTGAAAGCGAGAAGCCTTTATAAGTAAACGTGTTGGTAAGCGACCCAAAATATTTTGGCGATGCAGATTTACCCGTTAAACTGTACGGTGCCTGGTTTATATCGTTCGTGGTGGTTTTGCCATCGGCCGTGTACCAGAGCGGGTCACCATTTTCCGGATCAACGCCGGCCCAAAGCGGCAGGTAAAATTCCTGTACATCATGCTCTTCGGTTATGTTGAACAAGCCATTGCCAATGGGAACGCCTTTATACAATTCAAGCACTTTGTTTTTATTGTGAGCGAGGTTAAATTGAATGTCCCAGGTAAAATCTTTTAATACTACCGGTTTACCACCTAAAGCAATTTCATACCCTGTATTCTGAACACTGCCAATATTCAATAGCTGGCTGGTAAAACCTGAAGTGCCTGAAAGCGGAACATTGCTTAATAAGTCTGATGTAGTGCGGTTGTAGTAATCAAAGCTGCCATTCACTCTTCCTTTCAAGAAAGAAAAATCCAAACCAACATCAAAAATTTTATTTTTTTCCCAGGTAAGGCTACTGTCGCCAACATTGTTCGGCGCGCTGCCGGGTTGGCCCGCATAATTATAACCATAACCATAGGTTGCCAGTGCCTGGTAATCACCAAAGCCAAGGGCATTACCATTCTGGCCGTAGGAAGCCCTTAATTTAAGCAGGCTGATGAAGCTTATATCTTTTATGAAATCTTCTTCGCTCAGGTTCCATGTACCGCCAACAGAATAAAAATTACCCCAGCGGTTATTGGCGCCGAATACCGAAGACCCATCTCTCCTGAAACTGCCTGTAACTACATACTTATCTTTAAAATTTATAGTTGCATTGGATAAAAAGGAAACGGTTGAATTTTCATTCGGCACAGAATAAGCAAGCGTTGGCGTTGCTGCCGTGGCAAGGTATTGCAGCTTTTGATTACCGGGAAAAACCTGCCCGTTTGCCTGCAATATATAGTTGTTGTAATACTGCGCTTCATAACCGCCCATTATTTCAAAGTAAAAATCTTTATCTGCATTTAAACTATGTTTATAGTTTAACAAGTTGCTCCACGTCCAGTCGAATACGCGACGGTTGGTAGCATAAGCTGCGCCTGATACGGAATAGCCATCGCCATAAAAAGGATTTTGGTAAGCATCTTCCTGTATCGTTAAAAATTCAGCGCTGTAACGGCTGGTAAACCGCAGCTCGGGAATAATATAATATTCACCTGAAACATACCCGCGGAAATTTATTTGCTTGGCCGAGTTGTTATCCAGCTCAGCGATGGCAAGGGGATTATATGGCCCGCTGCTCGGCGGAAACTGGCCCTCAGGGTCGCTATACTTTATGGAACCATCTTCGTTGTAGGGCGTGTACCAGGGAAGAAGAAAATAAGACGAAATAACCGGGTTACTGAAGGCGCCGCTGTTGGTGGGTGTTACCTGTTTGCTATAGCTGCCGTTGAGGCCGGTTGTAAAGGTCAGCTTATCGTTGGGCTTGTGCGTTAGGGAAAAACTGCCGTTGTACCGTTTGAAACTGGAAGCGATGATGGTGCCTTCCTGGTTAAATAAACCGGCAGAAGTATAAAATTGTGTTTTTTCGTTGCCGCCGGTAAGGCTGAGATTGTATTGCGATTGTTTGCCTGATTGTGTTACCACGTCATACCAGTCTGTGTTCGTATTTGTATAGTCTGATGGAATGCCGAGTGCATTAACAATAAGGTCATCCGCTTCGTCATTATTCGAAGCATAGCCGGCATTGATAAGCGATTCGCGCAGCAACTCCTGCGTTTGAACACTGTTAAGGCTTTTATTGTCATCGTTAAAATATGCGGGGCTGTTGCTGCCCACTTCAGCAGAAACATTAAACTGTGTAACGCCGGCCTTTCCCTTTTTTGTGGTAACAATGATGACGCCGTTTGCCGCTCTTGAACCATAAATGGAAGTAGCTGCCGCATCTTTTAAAACACTGATACTTTCAATATCATCCGGGTTTAAGCCGCTTAAAGCATTGGCCGTTGTAGTCTGGGAAGTAAGGTCGCCAATGGTTGCAATAACGCCATCAATTACCCACAAGGGTGCGGCGCTTGCGTTAATTGAACCAATGCCACGGATGCGCACATTGGTAGCAGAACCGGGCGCACCTGAAGCCGAGGTTGACTGAACGCCCGGCGCCAAACCCTGCAAAGCTTTATCTATAGAAGTGAAAGGCTTATCCGCTATCTGCGCGCCTTTTACAGTGGCAATAGAACCGGTGGTGTTCAACTTTCTTTGCGTGCCATAGGCCACTACAACCACTTCTGAAAGATTGCCGCTTGAAGGCTGCAATTTTACCGAAACAACATTACCTGCGCTAATATCAACAGTTTCTGTTGTATAATTTACGGATGATACTTCCAGTGCATTTACACTGGCCGGAACAGTGATCGAAAAAGCACCATTCACATCAGTTGCCGTGCCAATCTTCGTACCTTTTGCCAAAACAGTTGCATTGGGTACAGGCATTGAATTTTGGTCGATTACGGTTCCGGTTATCACCCGGTTTTGCGCGTATATTCCGGCGCATAATAAAAAAGAAAGCATGGTACATAATAATCTCATAACGAATATTTAATAAGTTAACAACTATAAAGGCAGTTGAAAAAGGATGTGCAATAAGAAACTACCCTAATGACAAGCTGTAAACATGTTTTGCTTGTCATTAACCAGGATTTAAAAACCGAAACGGGATTTTTTTATCCTTAAGCAGTATTTATGGTTACCGAAGTATAAGCGAACTGTCATTGTTCAAGTGTTGGCTTATATTTTCAGTGGCAGGTAAATTTTGATGCTTACAATTGATCCGAAACGAATTAATATTACCACTATTCTGGTGCGACGATGATCCAGCTATTGCGGAGCGGTTATGCTTCATCTAATTAATTGCAGATAATTTACCAATCATTTTTGAGTGTTTTTGCGCATCAAACCATGTTAAAAGATCAGTGCATACATCAGTTAATATTATATTGCAAAGCATCTTTTTCATGCGCCTGTAAAAGCAGCAACAATAACCAAAGACATTGTTATGATAAATAAAATAGAGATCATTAAAAATGAAGTATTATCCAATAACTGGTACACCCTAAGAAAGATCACCTACACCTACACGAAGAAAAACGGCGACACACAAACTCAAAGCAGGGAAGCCTACGACAGGGGAAATGGTGCAACCATTTTGCTCTATAATAAAGAACAACGCACCGTAATACTAACGCGGCAATTCAGGCTGCCGACTTATATAAACGGCAACGGCACGGGTATGCTTATTGAAGCCTGCGCCGGCCTTCTTGACAAGGATAATGCGGAAGATTGTATTAAACGCGAAACAGAAGAAGAAACAGGTTATAAAGTAAAAGATGTGCGCAAAATTTTTGAAGCCTATATGTCGCCGGGTTCTGTTACGGAGATATTGTATTTTTTTATTGCCGAATATTCAAAAGAAATGAAAGTGAGCAGCGGTGGCGGCATTGAGCATGAGGAAGAAATATAGAAGTACTGGAAACCGGTATTGACGAAGCCCTGAACATGATAGCAACAGGCGAGATAAAAGATGCCAAAACAATTATACTGTTGCAATATGTAAGGTTGTATGGCATAGTTTAGCTGATTGAATCCGCGCCTTATAATAACAAGGGGAAATTTCACGGGTATCTTGAGTGAAAACTGCGGTTATAAATATTGTTTTATTGATTGAGCTTGCAAGAGATTTGCTTTAAATTTCAATTTTAAAAATTAACTTATGAAGAACAGGTTTATACAAATTATAAAAGTGATTGCTTTTTGTCTGGTTATCCAAAGTTTATTTAATAAAGCTGAAGCACAAGACTGTGCGTGTGGCGATACTTCAGGTACTAATGATGATGATGCACGAGCCTTACCTAAAATGTGGGTTAGCAAGGATTCCTCAAAGAAATGGATAGACCAACTTAGGAAACCAGGTTATTCAGGCTTAATAAAATATGATTATCTAAAAAACTATCTTTTCAATAGCAGCCCTACATATTTTATACCTGCCGAGCAAATCTATTTCCTGGCAGACAGAGTAAAGAAAGTACTTCAAAGCAAAGGCTTAAGAATAACATTTGCATGTTTTATTGCAACCTCCTCAAACACGAATATTGATCTCGAAGACAATCAATTAATTTTACTTTTTTCTCCCGCCGATAAAGACCGTGACTATGGTCAAACTTATGTAATTGACAATTCAGGCCAACGATTTATTGTATCCAAGACGGATAAGCAGAACTGGATTACGCAATATGAAAAAACAGTTTTACCAAACTTAACAAGAACTATAGATTCTAAAGAAAAAGATAATGATTACGATGGAAAACCTTCGGATACAAGAAGTATCTATTATGAAAAAAAAAGAATAAATCAAGCCTTTGTTGAGGAAATCAGGGAAGCTAAAATAGATTTTAAAGGATTTAAAATAACATTGGCAGCTTACGATAAAAACGGAAAGCGCAGAACTAATTATGATACGCATCAATATAGATACAGAATGTGCCTTCAATTTGACTACGTACGAAATGATGAAACAACTTTTTATTTTGAGGATCTTCCCGATTTCTGTTGTCGCTTAAACAAGTGGTTGAAAGATCCAGATAACCGGGAAATAAGTGCTAAAAATCCTGTTGTTGACAACGGTCACCTCTGCCCTGCAAATTGTCCAAAATTCCAAGCACCAACCGACTGATGTATTCATTGCAGCATCTCATGCATGTACAAAACAACCGACGCTAATTTAAACTGCTTTATCACATTTCTTTCGTTTCAAACTTCACGCCTTCCAGTAGGTGCCGACATTGAATGATTATCAAAAATTCCTGAAAATTTATTTTAGCTTAAACATAACTGTAACATGCCCATTATCATCGTCTCCTACACAAACAGGCTGTTTGTGGAGGAGCAGCCAAAAGAAAAACGAAGCTTATGAGCAATTTAATACTAACCATTTTGCAATACATCTCCACTGCCATTACGGGTGTGTTGGGCATTGCTGGTATTTTGTTCAATTATAAGGATAAGGATACCGGGAAAATTACGAAAAGCGGTAAAACGGTTATTGTGGTATTATGCTTTTCGCTGGCAATTGCTTTAATAAGCAAAACAATAGAACTGGATTTAAAAAGGCGGAATAATGAATCGGAAGCCACAAGAGCGAGGATAGCTTCCGAGCAGGCTTTAGCCGTTTCCAGAAATGTAGAACGTATTGTAAATACCATCAGCGATGTTACCATTGAGCTGGAACTTGAAACGCCGTTAAGTGCTGCAGTATTCGACCCATACAGGAAAAACCTAAAGGCATTGGAAGAACCAAGTTTAGGAGAAAGGGAGTTCGAGTACGCCGAGTTCAGAGAACTTATTCATTCAGGAGAATGGAAGTCTTTTGTAAATGACCTGCTGCGTATCGAAGTAGTTATATACATTTATCCGGAAGATAGAAAAGTACCCCATTGTTTAACAACCACTGAAGAAGATACAGCTATAAGATTTTCAGCAGAGGTTGTGGCCAATCATGAACGCCTGGAGATTCCGGAACAGGAATCACGGCTGGTGATTTCGTCAGATATAAAGGTCAAGCCTAAAAACGAAGACAATAAAATTTTATCCCTCACTGATTTTAGAAATGCCACTGTGATCGGCTATGTATTTGTGCCGGTGAAGACTGAACTCAATCCAATTGACAGCGCCACCAAAAGTTTTACCTATACACAAACCACATTGGAAAAGGCATTTCCATCATTAGCCTGGCGATTTGCAAATCTTGAATTCAATTTCGATCAAAGCAGAAGTATCTACATAAGAAACTTTGAAATGAAGAGGGATAGTTGTTCGGGCCAACCTTTTTTTATTGCCTCCATAAAAGATTAATCTGCCTAAATGTTGAGCGCTTTTATATGCAAGGCTCAAAATAATATCTATCCTTCCAAGCTTGAACCTTACTTATCGCCAACAGTTTTATTCTTTCTGAATTTTCCGAAGAGATCAAGCCCTATCTTAACCCCGTTACCGTCATCCTTTGCGCGTAAATAAACACTGGCACCCGGCTTATTGGCTTTTTTCTGATCTATTTTATTAAAGTCTTCATCGGAATGATTTTTAAGGTTTGATAACGGCACCTGTATAGAAATGTCGGTGTTGTTTCCAAAGCTGTAAATACCTTCAATATTCATTGACAGTGCAGAAGATTGTATGGGCATGCGATGAATATAGATATCGCCATTTCGTATATCGAAAGTATCTTTCAATTCGGCAAACCGCACATCATCAAGATTGCGGTTTTTGAAAATAATTTGCTGGATATTAAGAAAAGGCTCAAAATTTTTAAGCTGGGCATTCTTCAAAGAAAAATACATTCTGCCGTTCATACTGGAAGGAATAAATTTTCCAGCTTTATTTACGCCTGCAGTTATGTTGGCTGTTGAATTAAAAATGCCGTTTAAATTTTTTGAAGTAAGGCTTGTTTGCCCAAAATTATCAAAGGCATAAAATAATTTTTTTACATTGATATGCTGCAAATCCAGGTGGGCGTTCACCTGGTGCGAAACATTGTTTGTTTCGCGCACTTTGGCAACGAGATTAAAACTGCCATCAGCAAACTGCAAAAAAGCTTTCTGAATTTCCCAATAGTCATTCGTGAATAATAAAACGGCATTTGCGTTGCTCGCTCTAAAATTATTCAGTGATAGTTGCTGTGCTTTAAGATTGATAAACACATCACCATTCTCCACGGCATCATCAATAGAATTAGCTGTGCCTGCAAGCCCGTTTGTTTTTTTCTTCGATGCAGTTGGCGCATCTGTATCAAAGAGTGAAACAAAGTCTGACAGGTTTATAGATGGTGAAAACACGTTGCAATTTAACGTAGCGCGCCCCGGCGTTTTACCTGAAATGCGGTTGAGGTTATAACCTTTAATGTTCACTTCAAGATGATTCGTGTTAAGATCGCATTGCAAATTATTTACAGCCAGGTCGTTTCCCGTTAAATCAATATTGCCGTTACAGTTAGAAAAAGTAAGGTTACGTGGTACATAAATTACCTTACCATTTTGTATCCGGATTTTTGCATTTACCTGGTCAATGAGAGAAGCATCTGCAATGAGCGGCCCATTATAAGAAATGTACAATTTTGCGTTACCATCAACAAAATGTAGAACATCTGAAGAAAGCGCTTCATCTAATTGCGGGAAAGTACACTCCGAGAAAAATTCAAATTGTGTTACAGGCTTATCAAAATTGGTAACAGAAAGATTTTTACCTTTTAAACCCACCATTCCCCAATAACTCGTAAATGTATTGAACTGAACCCTTGAATTTGAATCATCGGGCAAAATGTTGGGATCGTACTGGTTTACAAAGCTGCCGGTAAATTCACAGTCATTCATATCTAATATTGGTGTCTTTAAGCCGTTTCGTGAAGTTGAAAAATCAACCTTTACAGAAGGATCACCTTTTTCGGACAATGAACCTGTCAAGGATACCGCAGCATTAAGCGGCTGTGTAAAATTGAGTTTTTGTAATAAATTTTTTGTGTGTGGTTTTAAGAGCGCCAGGGCGGCATCGTACCTGATATTTTTTGTGACAGCGTTCAAATGAAATTGCGATTCGCCAAAATCAAATTTGCCATCAATATTAAATGACTGGCCTTGTATCTTAACAGCTGTTTTTTTTATGGTAAGCACATTGCCACCGGTATCGAATTCAAGTTTCCACTTAGCTTGTATGCGCTGATTTTCCAGCCAATAACCTTGCTTAATATTAAAGCCAAGGCCTCGTAGAAAAAGGTCTTCATCAAACGTTAAAAAATATTTTGAGCCCGATAGATCCATATTGATATCCGCATCATCGATCTTTCCCTGGTAACGCTTATGCTGAGGAATGTCCTCGATTAAAACGCTTACGTTTCTTAAATTGATATTTTTTAAAACAAATGGCTTTTTGCTTTGCCGTTTTTCTTTTTGCGAAGGTTGAGATCGTAACACGTAAGTGTTGGTATAACCTTTGGCATCAGTGAAAGTATGAATGACTGCGTTCTTGATTTTAACAGAACTGATGCTCACCGTTTTTCCCAGGAGGTCAAAAATCCCTGCCTTTACTACAATCTCATCAGCCTTTAAAAAAGGTGAATGATAAAAGGAATCACTAATGGTTACGTTGTCAAGTGTAAGGCCAAGCTTTGGAAATGTTTGCCATACGGTTATATCTGCTTTGTTGATCTTGAGTTCACCCAATATGGTTTGTTTGATTTGAGCATTTAAAAAAGTAAGTAATCTTTCGCGCGATGAGGAAATATAAATGCTCAAACATGTAAGTATTAACAAGTAAACAGCAAATACGCCGATTACCACACGTATAATTCGCCTGAACCATCTCTGCTTTATAAAACTTAGTCTTAAAATTTCTTTGTACTGCACGTTTAGGTTTATTTGTCTTGCCCCGCTCTAGTGTTGTGTTTTGACTCCGGGTGTATTGTTATAAGTCTTTCATTATTTTCTTAAGATCTTAAGCCCATGCTTTAGGTAGGTTAAAACCTCCGGCGTTAAAGTAATAATCAACATTTAAAGATATAATGAAATAATTGTGCCGATAAGATATTATTCATTAGCAGGCGCTTTGGCTTGCATGTTTATTTTGACTAATCCATTGCTGCAAGGTAGAACCAGGTTGATATTTATGGCCTCATTTATGAAACAGTTAGGATTGGCTATCTCATAATGCAATTACGCTGATTGAAGGAAAATGCGCTGATTACCCAGGGTATAGATATATCAATTCGGATAATTGGCGTTTGGTTCCTGATCAGTCATAAATAATAATGGAGGGCTGCTGGCAATACAGGAAGCACAATGTTACGCATTTTCCCTCTGCCGATTCTGTAACAACAGGTGATTATGGCCTTAGCAGGGTCTCATCCCAATAGCATTGCGATGAAGACCCTGCCGGACCAGAAAAGAAATATTTAATTTTATTAGCTTCATGTTGCACTTGTACGTATGCGCATTCTAATTCATCACAATACATTGCATTTACTGTTGCCATATAACTTTAATCTTAATAGTTAACAATGAAAACTTCAAATACTTTTATTTGTCTGACTACCGCAATGATATTTATTGCAGGATGTAACAATCAAACAACAGAACAGACAAAAGAAACTAAGACAAACACTGACACCATCAGCCAGGAAATTACTACGGAAGACACAGCAGGCCAAAGACCTGCAGTCGCAGACACTTCAGGCAAAGAAGCGAATGTTGGAGAGGAAGCAAATTCTTTTCAAAAGTCGTTACAGTTTAAAGACATAACGTTCAATGTAAGTACTAAAGGAGAAGGTTCTTTAAGACAACTATTTATTGAACCAAACGGGCTTAGTGAAAAGAAACAAAATGTTGAACTTGAAATTAACGGCAAAGTAACAAATGCACAGGTTGCAGACTTAAATGCAGATGGTTTTCCGGAAGTGTTAGTATTTACACAATCTGCGGGAAGCGGAGCCTATGGTAATGTGATTGCATATTCTGTAAACGGAGGAAAGTCGATGAGCCGTGTTAGTTTTCCTGCAACAACTGAAAACCCTAAGCTTAAAAAAGGTTACATGGGGCATGATAATTTTTCCGTTAAACAGTCTTTATTAATACAAGAGTTTCCAGTTTACAAAGAAGGTGATGCAAATAGCAACCCGACAGGAGGTGTACGGAGTGTTAAATACAAGTTGATTGATGGAGAAGCATCAAGGAAATTTATAGCATATAAAATATCTGACTCCCCTTCAAAATAATATAACTACTTTAATAAAGAAGCAAAAAAGTAATAGTACCAGTTTTCCGTCGAATGTTCTTCGCTCTCCGTATGTCTTCTACTACGGAGGCAAATGATTTAGCCAGATTACATCTGGCGTTTTAAGCAGGAGCTTCATTTCAAAGAAATCCATAGTTACAAACTACGGATAGCAGAGGTTTGAAACCTTCTAAAATCCCGAAGGGATGAAAATATTATAGAAGATATCAGTGAATTCTTCAAGTAAACTCCGAAGGAGAGATATAGATTTATGTCATCCCTTCGGGATTAAGCTTTATATATTATCAGTTTTTACCATAATTATAACAGCCTTTCAGGCTTGTTATTTTTAATCACCCGCTTGACGTAGTCGATGTCTACGGCCTTGCATTTTTTAACCTCTGATTTAAATGGTTAATTATTGTCGGTATGACGCAAATGCAATTTTAGGTTTGCATACGCTTACATAAAAAAATTTTCGAATTTGCTTGAGCTACGACTATCAAATCTGTGATCAGAACAAACTGCATTATTTCTGTTTTTCAAATTAGTTTCCTCATAATGCATTGTAGCATGCTACAAAAAACTACTGCATTGTTTTTGCGATAAAGACATAAACGCATTCATGCTACATAAAAAAACGATTGATGATTTATTAGACATTGAAGCAATATACCTTGAACCCACAGTATATGATTATGAGCGCGGTAAAGAGATACTTGCAAAATATGAAGGCGCCAGACTGATCGAAGTTCCATCACACTGGAAAATTCCGGAACTGCACGGCAATGAAGGTTCCATCAACGACTGGACGGGTATTAAAAAGCATGTCCTTGTGCTTGGCATAAAAAAGTCTTTATCCTGCAGGCCCAATACACGCAGCTCTCATTTTGTTGCGCCATCGCTTTCCAACGGTTGCACAATGGCTTGCAGTTATTGCTATGTGCCGCGCAGAAAAGGTTTTGCCAATCCCATTACTATTTTTGTAAACATTGAACAGATCATGAACTACCTGCGCAGGCATACCGCCAGGCAAGGCGTGTTGCCGCAACCTGATCATATTGATGATAAATATTGGGTGTACGAATTTGGTGAGCAGGGCGATTGTTCTGCCGATGCGGCTATTTGCAATAATGTAAAAGACCTTATAGACCTGTTTAAAGAATTACCAAATGCAAAACTCACCTTCGCCACCAAATTTGTAAACAGGCAACTGCTTACCTATGATCCGCAATTAAAAACAAGGATACGTTTTAGTTTAATGCCGCATAAAATGAGCAAACTGGTTGATGTTCGCACATCGCCCATCAGCGACCGCATTGATGTGATGAATGATTTTGCTGATGCCGGCTATGAAGTGAATGTAAATTTTGCACCCGTTATTTTTTATGAAGGCTGGGTAGAAGACTGGATGGTACTGTTTGATGAACTGAACGACAAGCTGAATGAAAAAACGAAACAACAATTGAAATGCGAAATTATTTTTCTTACGCATAACCAACAGTTACACGAAGTAAATATGGGCTGGCATCCTAAAGCAGAAGAAGTATTATGGAAGCCTGAAATACAGGAAGTAAAATACAGCCAAACAGGTGGCAGAAATGTGCGTTATAAACGCGGCTTTAAAACTGGGCTAGTGCAAACAATGGTTGACATGGTAAAAGATCAATTACCTTACTGCGGCATTCGATATGCGTTTTAAGATGGCATTTTCTATAAACAAGCCTGCAACGCTTGTGTTATGTTGAGGCTTAAAACTGCCTTCATGTATTTGATAAAAATGTAATAAAAGTTATTCTTTCGAATAGGTATTCGCAAAGTTGTAATGCCTGCAAAACACCCGAACATTCTTGCTGCGGCCGTAAAAAACTACGGCCATTATAACTTTGTAGTGGCGGAAAAATGGTTATTAACAAAACTGCTAACGTTGCCTGGTATCTTGCGGGATCTATGACTACAGGTGTTGCCATTCGTGCGTTGAAAAAATAAAGTTGAGTATACTTGCCGGTACTGGTTTATTTAAAATAATCTTTTAGTGAAACGCCAGATGCAATCTGGCAAATTCATTTTGCTCTCCGTAGTTTAAGACACACAGAAAGCGAAAAACATTCTTCGGAGCACCAAGGAATTGTGGTACTATTGCTCCGGTATTGTATGTGCAGCATTTTTGTTTACGCTCATAGCTGTTGGAGAAACATTACATGGAAGGAAAATGTTTTAATTTGTACCCACAAAACGCTCATCCTGTGTCCAGGTACATTTATATCACAAACACAGGTATCTGCAAAAGCCCGGCATGAATAAAATAACTGTATTAAAATACCTTTTTATAACAACCATGTGCTTATTGCATCAAAGCGTCGTAAAAGCACAGCTCTTTAAAAAAGACTCAATAAGAATTGCCCAGAAAAAGCCGTTGTTTTTACCTTATCCCGTATTTGGATATGCACCGGAAACGAAACTGCAATTAGGCTTTGGTGCGGTGTATAGTTTTTATATGGATAAGTCGTCGCCTGTTACACGTACTTCTTTTTTATATTCTTACAATATGTTCTCTACAGAAGGGCAAATACAATTAATGTTACAGGGCAGTTTCTGGACAAAAGAAAATAAATGGCACCTATTTACATCCGGTACTTACAGCGATTTCCCCCTTTATTTTTACGGCGTTGGAGCACGTACACACGAAGCAGATAAAGACCAGATAATCGCTGAACGGTTTCGGTTTGTAGCCGGCGCAGAGCGAAAGGTTGCGAAGGCGTTGTATGTAGGCGGTGGTTTAGGTTTACAGTCTGATCATTTTACGGATGCCGAAAAGGGCGGCATTTTTGATACCGGCAATTACATAGGTAAGGAAGGCGGCCAACTTGCCCTGATAGGCTATGAGTCTATTTATGATACGCGGGATTACGAAAATTATACTACTAAAGGTTCTTATTTACGTGCTATCGGCTGGACGAATTTTGCTTACAGCGATTGGCATTATACAACCATCACCATTGATGGCAGGCACTTTATTTCTATTAATAAAACCCAGTCGTTAGGCATACAGGCCGTGTTCCAAACCACACAAGGTAAGGATATACCTTTTTATGCCTTGTCAGGTTTAGGCGGTTCCAGTTATTTAAGAGGGTATTATAGCTGGCGCTACAACGATCAGAATTTACTGGTGGCCCAGGCTGAATATAAATGGCGGCCGTGGGGCAATACAAAAGACAAAGGTTTTGTATCGGCGTCACGCATTATAACCGCGGCTTTTGTGGGCACAGGCACTGTTTTTCCCAACGGCGGTTTAACGCTAAAAGATTTTTTTCCCAGCTTTGGCGGCGGTGTGCGTTATATGTTCGATCCCCTGGCGAGGCTTACATTGCGGCTTGATGTAGCCGTAGGCAATAAACGCCCAAATGAACCACGCAGTACAGGTTTATATATTTCCTTCAACGAGGCTTTTTAACTACGTAATAAAGCTTTTGCCTTTTAACGGCAATGTCTGTTAACTTAGCCTTTATGCGATGAAAGGATATTGCATTCGCGGGACAGTTGCATGCAGGTAATGCCTTTAAATCAATACCTGATGCCTGGCTTAGTCTCTAATCACGCCATCGTGCTCTTAATCTCTGATTTAATTGCCTGACCATCCTGACTGAACGCCAATCAAAGATTTGCATAAGCCTTTACGTAAATTTTATAGTTTATGCAGATAAAGCTGTGAGACAGTGAGCAATTAATAAATACTATCAAAACAATTATTTAGCGGCATCATAATATAATGCTGCTGCGCCGAGTATGCCGCTATGATGCAATGATGATGTTTCAACTATTAAACGTTCTGCAGATTTTGCGAACACGCATGTACGTATCCGTTCCCACATTGCTTCTTTAAAAAAATCATAAGCTAAGCGCACAGAACCGCCAAGTACTATCAATTCAGGATCGTATGTGTATAGTATCATCTTTATACAATTGCCCAAATGCCCTCCGAGTTCATTATATAACTTCAACATGTGTGCATCCCCTTGTTTTGCTTTTTCAAAAACAGTTTCACCATTTAATCCATACACATTTTCGAAGAAAGAACCGCTGCAGTAGTATTCATATATCTTATCCAAATAATCAACGCACCCAAATTCACCTGCGCCGCAATTGCGGCCCGCATATAATTTTTTATTGATGATGATGCCTGCTCCAACACCGGTGCCAAGCGTAAGCCCGATCATGGATGTGTAGCCTTTACCTTTACCAAAATAATATTCGCCCAAGGCAAAACAATTCGCATCATTATTTACATACACAGGAATTTGATAGCGCTCTTCCATGAATCTTTTCAGATGCACTTCTTTCCATGAAGGAATGTATTGTACATCATACACTATGCCTTCTTCCACATCAACAACACTTGGAACCCCGATGCCGATTGCTTTTACATCTGTATTCATCAATTGATCAGCAACAGCAAATACATCATTCAATACTTTTTCTTCAGTGCCTTTGCTGTGTATACGCTTTGTAATGATACCTGAAAGATTTTCTTCATGCACCATTGCGCCGCGAATGTTGGTGGCACCTAAATCAATGCCAATTACTTTTCCAATCATCAATTATGAATTTCTTTTTTATCAAAAATTGTTTTGTTTGTAACCAACGGCTTTGCCCAAAAACCAATGCTTAATATGTAACCCATAGTAAGATAAATGAAACACATAGCTGTTTTTAAGCCGGATAAATTTCCCAGAGCACCGATTAACAACTGTACAACAGCTCCGCCGATAATGCCTGTAACAAGAATGCCTGCGAATGAACCATGATCTTCAGAAACGGAACTCAACGCCAGTGAAAAGATTACAGGATACATTACAGACATAAAGAATCCAACAATGGAAAATGAATACAATGAAATGTTTGCGCTTCCGAAAAGGCCAAGCGTTAAAAATATTAATGCAGGTATGGTAAAAGTGATAAGCAGTTTGCGGCTATCCATCAGCTTTAATAAAAATAATCCTAACACACCACCGGCTGTCATCAAACCCCAGAAATAAGCTACTGCATGTGCGCCTGTTGTTTGCGGATCGAATTTATGGTACTCAAATAAGAATTGTGACATCCAGTAGGAGACACCTTGTTCTGTTCCTACATAACAAAACAAAGCGATGAAATAGGCAACGACAACCGGTTTCTTTAGCAAGAGTAAATGTGTTTTTAACGGACCTGCTTTTTCATCGCTTTTTAATTGAACTTTTGGAAATTTTGATACAGCTATAATTAAAAACATGCAAAGGCAGATCACAGCAAATAACCAATACAGCGATATCCATGGCATATCACCAGGAGTGTGCGATTTCAATATTTCCAATACACCAGCATTTGTTGTGCTGATGTTTGTGACCATATAGGAATACACCAATGGACTGACAAAAGATGCAGCGCCAAAAATCAGTTGCGCTAACACTGATGTAAATGCATAATTCTCTTCGCCGCCGGCTGTTCGTAACAATGGATTAATGACAACCTGCAGCATAGCCATACCACAACCGATAAGAAATAATGATAATACTGCAGTAAGATAATTTGGTTGAATCGCCAGCAATAGCGAACCAATGAATGCAACCACAAATGCAGCAGTCATAATTGATTTCTCATTATACTTCTGCACCAGCATGCTTGATGGTATTGACATTACGCCATATGCAATGAAAAACGCAAAGGGCAGCAGGCCTGCGAGCAGGTTACTTAGTTTGAAATCCTGTATGAACTCAGGAGAAAGCGGTCCAATAACGTTTGTAAGAAAAGAGATAACGAAAAAAGTAAGCATTATCAATGCTACGATGTAGTAGTTGCGTTTCATGAATAAATTGTAAAAATAAATAGTTACACAAGTTAGCAGAAACTTACCTGTCTGGGTGTAAACTAAAAGAATGTGCATGAGATATTTACAACCACTACTAATGTCAGCGGGATAAAAAATAAGTACATATCAATGATGTATGTTGCTTAAGCCAATCTCTTTAAGTTTGCACAGATTTTACGATATGCAAAACATAAAAATTTCTTCTGCACAGTTTGAAAATAAAAGCGGTGATAAAACTTACAACCTTTCTGTTATTGACCAGCTTTCCAAAAAAGCAAAAGAGCAGGGCGCAGATATAATTGCTTTTCATGAATGCTCGATTACCGGCTATACTTTTGCCCGCCATCTTAACCGGGAACAAATGCTTGAGCTTGCGGAATTCATTCCTGGTGGACAAAGTATCGAAAAGTTGAAAGCAATTGCTTCTAAACATGATATTGCGGTACTTGCCGGTTTATTTGAAAAAGATGCCGGTGATAATTTGTTCAAAGCTTATGTATGTGTTGACAAGAACGGGCTAGTTGCAAAATTCAGAAAGCTGCACCCGTTTATCAACCCATATTTAACACCGGGAAATGAATATTGTGTTTTTGAATTGCTTGGATGGAAATGCGGTATTCTTATCTGTTACGATAACAACATTATTGAAAATGTACGTGCAACTAAACTCCTTGGCGCTGATATCATTTTTATGCCGCATGTAACGATGTGCACTCCTTCTACAAGACCGGGTGCAGGTTTCATTGATCCTGCGCTTTGGGAAAATCGTGTAACTGATCCCACATCATTACGCCTTGAATTCGACGGGATGAAAGGTCGGCAATGGCTGATGAAGTGGCTGCCTGCAAGAGCTTATGACAATGCGGTGTATGCCGTATTTTCCAATCCCATTGGTATGGATGATGATCAACTGAAGAATGGTTGTTCTATGATCATTGATCCTTTCGGTGATATCATTGCTGAATGCAGAACATTAGGTGATGACATTACCACAGCCACGCTTACCGCAGATAAGTTTACAAAGGCCGGTGGCTATCGTTACCTTAAAGCAAGAAGGCCTGAACTGTATAAAGACATTATCGGGCAGCCACATAAAGCTGAACAAAAAGTGGTGTGGCTGGAGAAGCCGGAAAGTAGGTAAAGAAACGCCTTCAACAATGGCTATCAAGAGTATACCACCGCCAGCAAGAAAAATTAAACCTATTTTTTTCTTCGTTGTTGTACTTTGTTTACGCTACTATAAATTGCTTTGTAAATTATAAGTGGAGGCTACTCCAAACAACCTATCCGGGGTGCGATGTTCACCAACCGAACAATTGACGATTTCGTACGTTTATATAAAAAAAGCAGTGAAAATTCTTCTTACCGGTGCAAATGGTTACATAGGCCAGCGGCTTATACCGCCTTTAATAGAAAAAGGGCATGAAATAGTTTGCTGTGTACGCGATGCAGGGCGCTTTTTCAGGCAGAATAAATTTAAAGGCTTACAGGTTATCGAGGTTGATTTTCTCGATAATAAACCAAAAGATTTACCGCTTGATGTTGACGTTGCCTATTACCTTATTCACAGTATGGATGCCGAAGGCGATTTTGCAACAAAGGAAGAAGTTGCAGCAAAAAGTTTTGTACAGCAAATAGAGAAAACAAACTGCAAACAGGTTATTTTTTTAACCGGTATCGTGAATGAAGAAAAACTGAGCAAACATCTTTCATCCCGGCTTGCAGTTGAAAATGTTTTAAGCAAAAGCAAAGTTCCTTTAACGGCTTTGCGTGCCGGCATCATCATTGGTTCAGGCAGTGCCTCGTTTGAAATCATCCGGGATATTGTGGAGAAACTGCCATTTATGATTGCTCCCAAATGGCTCAACACCAAATGCCAGCCCATTGCCATACGCAATGTAATTCAATACCTCACAGGCGTTATAGGCAAAGAAAACACGTACCATAAAAACTATGACATAACAGGGCCAGAAACGCTTACTTACAAACAGATGCTGCTGGGTTATGCGGAAGTGCGGCATCTTAAAAGAACGATCCTTATTGTTCCTGTAATGACACCGCGTTTATCATCTTACTGGTTATATTTTATTACATCAACCTCTTACCCGCTTGCAAAAAACCTGGTAGACAGCATGAAAATAGATGTAACCGGCAGGCCCAATAACCTGCATGAGGAACTGAACATAGAATTAATACCTTATAAAAAAGCGGTTGCCATGGCGTTTGATAAAATCGAGCAAAACCTGGTGGAGAGCAGTTGGAAAGACGCTTTCTCCAGTGCGCATACGCCACTTCGCTGGATGAAGAATGTGGAAGTGCCAAGCTATGGGTGTTTAAAAGATGAGAAGGTGGAACCTATAAAAGGTGACGCAGAGGCTGTGCTGGAAAACGTTTGGCAGATTGGTGGCGATAAAGGATGGTATTATGCGAATGGCTTATGGAAGATACGCGGACTGCTGGATAAGCTTTTTGGTGGCGTGGGGCTGCGTCGTGGACGCACGCATGCACATGATCTTGAACCGGGTGACGCCCTGGATTTCTGGCGAGTATTGATTGCCGATAAACAAGCAATGCGATTATTGCTTTTCGCAGAAATGAAATTGCCGGGAGAAGCATGGCTTGAGTTTTTAAAGATTGATAAGGATGGCAAGCCCTTCTTAAAGCAAACCGCCACTTTTCGTCCGCGTGGCCTATGGGGTAGGTTATATTGGTACGCTATGCTGCCCTTTCATTTTTTTATTTTTAAAGGCATGATACGCAAACTGGTGGCATAAAACACAGCTATCCGCAGTTTGCAAGTACGGATAGCTGTAATAAATTAAGTGAAGTTGATTTCGTTTTATTATGCTGGTTACAGCCTGGTTATTCGTTAACCTCCGTAATTAAAACCATACGGAGGGCAAAGAACATTTACGGGAGACTGGTGTACTGCTAAATAACTTTTACGTCAACGGCATTCATTCCTTTTTTGCCGTTCTGCAGGTTGAATTCAACATGGTCGCCCTGTTTTATCTGGTCAATCAGCCCGCTAACATGTACAAAGGTTTCCGTATTGCTATCGTCATGCTTAATAAAGCCGAAACCTTTGTCTTCACTAAAAAACTTCACAGTGCCTGTTTGCTTGTTATCCATTGTTATATTATTAAGTGGCAAATATAGGTATAACAACTTTCGCTGCCACGATGTTCCCTTTAGTATCTTTAGTATGCGGCCAGAGGTAGGTAATACATAACTGGCTTCGTAGATATATACGTCTCATGCTGCACACATGGCTATGCAATAAAGATCCCGCTACGACAGAAAGGTTGCTTACATAAAATGGTACAGAAATAAAACGTCAGCAGTAAAAGCGTGCTTTGGCTGGTCTTTTATTTCAAGTTGAATAAAGAGTGTGGCCTTGCTAACGCCGCGCAAATTAATAATTGATTTAAGAAACACCCTGCAACGTACTTCATTGTTTACAAGTACTGCCTGTCCAAACTTAAGCTGCTCTATACCATAATTTACTTCCATCTTCAGGTTTTGCACCTCAGCAATCTGTTTCCAGAAATACGGTATCAGTGAGAGTGTGAGGTAGCCGTGTGCAATGGTTGTTTTGAAAGGGCTTTCTTTTTTGGCTCTTTCTATATCGGTATGGATCCACTGAAAGTCAAGTGTGGCGTTGGCGAAGTTGTTGATTTGTTCCTGCGTTACCTGATGCCAGGCAGATACGCCAATCTCTTTGCCTACATGCAATTCAAATTCTGCATGGCTTTTTATAACGACCATAACAACTAAGGTAATGCAAGAATGTGTGTTTATTTAAATTCCAACCAATTAAATATTCCGTGACCAGGCAAAACTGCCGTTTTAAATCACATCCTTTTAATTGACCGTGCGAAAGAACCTCTTCTTTTATCTTATATTGTACATGATTTTAAAAAGTTTACCGCTAACCAATTGTTGCCTTTAAAGCAACAGCCGGCAGAAGCAGAAGTGATTGCCTGCCGGTGGGCAGGGATGATGAAGCGTTTTGAATTCTAATGCATGAAATAGTGTTTATCAATTGCGGACGCGTAAATGAGCTTGAATACAGCAGCGCCGGGAATCAGCGAATATGAATCGATGATTGAAATTTATTTGTTGTAGATGTTATACAAATATGAGATTTGCTTGTGTATTGAAGTAGCCCGGAGATTACGCCAAGCCGCCAAACAATTTACAATCTACGGCCGGTTGGGGGCTCATGCTGCAAACATACCTGGTAAGGCATTATGCGGCGCTGCTCATTTTACCACTTTCATTTCCTGCCAATTTTGATCTTGAAAAACAGAAGACGGGTCAAAGGTTGGGTTATTTGAAAGAATAAAATTATTGCCATCACCACGGCTCCATGCGTGGTCGTAACCAGAGCTTAATTCTACTTTACCGGTGGCATCCTGGTAAGTTTCTACTTCGCGAATGGTTTTAATAAATTCTGTATTTATTTTGTCTTGCGAGTGCTGCCCTTCTTCCCAACTTCTTAAATCCATATCCATTTCTTTTAAACGCTGGTTGCCTCTTTCTATGGTATTTTTTGCAATTTGCCTTGTTTGCTCATCCATCCATTCAATTTTTTGCCTGTTAGCAATATTGCTTTGCTGCCGGTAATTTTTCCAAAATGCATTTACATTATCTTTCCATGCGGTATTGGTGCGTACGCTGCCAAGAATAACGCTAAACATTTTTTCTGCATTTTGTTTTTCACTTGTCGGGTATTTAAAAATAATCCGCTTTGAGGCAGACGTTGTATAACTTTTTTGCATACTTCCATTGTACTGATTTATCACAGTTGATTCAATAATAGTAATACCACACAATACAATTGCGCTTTCACCATTTGAATAATTAACGGTTGCATTTATTGCTGAAGGATAAAATTGCACATCTGCAGCCCCATACATCATTAATTCGCTTTTGGCCTTATTAAAATTTGCAATCATTTCCTGCACTACCGCATTGTTGGGTTGAACCGCTGATATTACTGCACCGTTTAATTCGCGGTTAATCAATACATTTCTCAAGTACTGTTCAGCACTCATTGGCTGCGCAACAAATGCGTAATTGCTGTGTGTGTTTGCCTGCATCAATTGGAGCAGTTGCTGATCGCTTACCCAATTCCATGTTATCTCCGGCAATATTTCAAAACTATATTTTCCATCTGCGGAGCCGGCTTTGAAATTATTATATGTGCCGTTGCCTGCCGGCGACTGAACCTTGTATACCCAATCTATCTGGCCATTATGAGACCACCCTTTCGGCAATAAAATACTATACGCTTCTACGGGTGTCGTAAAGCCTGCATTATCTGTTACCCGTGTTCTTTCAAAAAGAGTATAGTCTTTTCCGTCGCTGTAGGTAGCTGCGGTTTGAGATTTTTTTTCAGCAACGGTTTTGTCGCCTGATGTTGAGGCCGGTTTATTGGTTTGATTTGTGCATGAGGTGCAGTATACCAATAAAAAAATTATTGTACGGCAGGTAATCTTATTCATAAATATTTTAGTGTTCTTACTGTAAAAATATTTTAATCACCTGCCACCTGCAATACTAAATTTTAAGTAGTGATGATTAACAGCCTTGTGTAGCAGCAAAGTCTTCGTTTAAAGTATTATCTAAAGCTATGCTCCATGAAGTGACTACCGGCGAAGGCCTTCATGCTACGCATCTTTCTGGTTCAAAAGATGGCTGTTAGGCTAACTTAAGTAAGTACTTTTAAGATCAATTGATGGCTTATCATTATTGAAGTTAAATTGAAGTACAACATTCTTAAATACTCCTCAACCCTCTTTGTTTTAAGACCACCTGCATCTATGCTACGGTATACTTTGGTAACCAGGCAACTTTTCACTTCTTCCAGGTCAATGATATTCAAATCGTAACCGGCATTATTATCTTCTATGATTAATAGTTTACGCTGCAGTTCATTTAATCCAATCGTTTTATTTGGCAACTGTTCCTCGCCTGTAAAAAACAATTCATGTTGAGCCTCTAACTTACTTAAACAAACCAGGAGCTTTTATTCTTTCTTTTTTAAATGATGATCATGCATATAACGAAAATTATGGAAATGCCTTCTTCGATATCCGTTCCGGTTTTAAATAAACTGCCAAAATGATTTTTTTTCTATTTTTAGATAATTCGAAATTACAATTGTAACTTTCTGTGATTATGAAACCCCATTTTCATAAAGTGCCCCAGCAATTGGAATCATCATTCAGCATTCGCCGTGATTCTTCCTTTGGATCATTGTGGCATTATCATCCGGAACTGGAACTGCATTATCTCATCAGGGGGGAAGGTGTTCGCTTTATTGGTGACAATATCAGCAACTTTTCAGATGGCGAAATTGTACTGCTGGGTGAGAACCTGCCACATAAATGGCATTGCAGGGAAGAAGCATCCCCGGATACTTCCCCATACGGCGTTGAAGCGATCGTCCTTCACTTTACATCAAATTTCATGGGGAACGACATGCTGTTATTACCGGAAGCCCGTCATCTGCCCCTGCTTTTTGAAAAAGCAAAAAAAGGAATGGTTATTATCAATGAATCCCGTGATAGGCTTATCCCCTTAATTGAAGCTGCATTAAAAGCAGAAGGCCTTGACCGGCTGATTGCTCTACTTTCTATTCTTAAAGTTTTGTCTGAGACGAAAGATTATTACCAGCTTACGAGAGAACAAAGTTTTTATCAATCTAATAAATATGAAACCGAACGCTTAAATGTAGTATGCAGCTATACAATGGCCAATTATTCACAACCTATCACCTTGGAACAGGTTGCTGCTATTAGTAATCTTACACCAACTTCCTTTTGTCGTTATTTCAAATTAATGACCAATAAAACCTACTACGATTTTCTTACTGAAATCCGCATTAGCCATGCCTGTCATTTTTTAATAGAAGATAAAATGTCGGTTGATCAGGTTGCGGACAAATGTGGGTTCTACAATATCTCTAATTTTTACAGGCAGTTTAAAAAAGTAATTGGCGTAACCCCGTTAACGTATAAACGGGAATACCTGAAGATTGAAAGCCTCAACGAAAACTTATCTTTTATTGAATAAGGCCTTTGTGATTTCAATAAAACCAATTTTCCCTTTGCCAGGAAAATCATTGCAAGCCATGTTTTATTAAAAATAGCTGCAGGTATACATTACCGGTCTGTTCGTCTTTTACATACTTGTTAAACGCAAGCATAGAACCATTGTTTGACCAGACTACTGATCCGCTCACATTTTCTTCCTTGGAAGCCGGGGGAGTTAAGCGTTCAGACTTATGTGTTTTGACATCTGTAACAAAAACACTATTATCAGCAAGGTATCCAAGGTGCTTTCCATCAGGGCTGAAATTAAATGGCCCCTGTATTGGATAAGCATTAAAACTAAGTTGCGTGATCTTTCCTCCATTGGGTGACACACCAAACAACTGGATAACGCCTTTGTCATCCTTTAATAAAAAAGCAATGAGATTGCCATCCGGGGTACATCTTAACCAATGGCGGGGTCCTTGTATCCCATCAGGTGTATTCGTAATTCTTCGTTGCATTACGTCGCGGGGCACATTTGGCCTTGAGGTTGTTGTGCCTTGCAGCGGTTTGCCCGGCTCTGGCATTCTAAGATCTTCCGGCAGATCCAATACAAACACTTCGGTTTTTTTTGTTCCATCGGGGTTCATCACCTGGCCCTGGAACGCAATAGCCCGGTGTTGCCATTCACCATCACTTTTCTTATACCCTTTTGTCCCGATCCATCCTTCATCAAAGGCTTTATCAATTTCATCGCTTCCCGGTTGTGGATTTTCTGTAACTTTTGCTACTATCACAGAAAACATTTCACCGCCGTTATTTTCTTTTGATGCATCGTGCGCTACCTGAACGGGGCCCGGTATCATCACTCCCACAGTGCGAAGATCTTTTACAGAAGGATCATTTTTTTCCAGTTGTTGTATAATGTAATCATTATAGGTAAAGCTGATATACTTTCCATCAGCGCTCCAGTTATGCGCATGCGTGCCGCCCCGCAAGGCCCCCGGGGTAAACGGAGGCTTAATATCACGCGCATCCATAAATATTGGTTGAAATGGTTTTGCTATATCAATGGCTACACCTGTGCGGCGTGTAAAATCATAAGGATTATTCTTATCAGCGTTTCGTACACCATGAATAAATATTACACGATCATCCACCGGCGAAAAACTTGCCGCTCCAACGCCCGGCCCGTAAAGCGTTTGGTGCTCCGTATGATAAAGTTCCCGTATCTCACCCGTTTGGGTATTTACCATAGATATGGTTCCTGTACCCGCAATCATCGCATCGTTATTGCGGGTGTCATAAACTATCCATTCGTCATCATGCGAAAAGCATTGCGTATTATGGATGGTGTGGCCGCTGTTTTCATGCGTGACTTGCATTGTTTTAACGTGAGTTCGGGATAAAATTATTTGAGTCAAGATGCTATGAAAGTAGAAACTGGTTATAAAATATCAGGCTCTTCGAGCGTCATTTCGACGATAGGAAAAATCTTTTAACATTCAGCCGGCTTAAATTCCGGGAGATGTCTCATTACCTCGACATGACGATGCAAACTGAAATACAGGCTGCAGGCAATGAACAGGAATCTTAAATTCATTGCATATGTTCATTAACTAAGCCGGCGGCTAATTCTTTGGTAAGAAGATGATAATCGTCATAAAGGCGATCTACTTTTTCTTGTACTTCCGAAGTAAAAGCTTCTGTGTGGGTTCTTGAAAAGGTAGAAATATTCAATCCGCATTTTTGAAGATAATATTTTGCAACTACAGGATAAGCATAATGAATCACATCCATGTGGCTGGTTAAGAATTCCTGCACTTTGTCTACGCTTCCGTTATCATCGACATCATCAAAGTGATCGCATAACCATACAATCAATTCAGGAAAAAAATTTCCCTGTATGCACGAAAGGCCTGCTGCGCCTGCTTTTAAGGAAGCTACCGCATTTACCGCATAAGCATCGTATAGCCCGAATGCATCGATATCATTTGTTACGCTCAATTTGTCTTTTACTACTTCTATATCAAGACAAGTGTCTTTGTGGTATATTATTCTGCCGGTGGCCACAAATTTTTCCAACTGTTGTGCTGAGAGCAGTCTTTTATATGGCTGAGGGCATTCATAAAATCCGAGAGGGATTTTTCCGGTGAGGCGGAATAATTCAAAAATTCTTTCATTAAAAACTTCATCGCTTTCATTTTCTTCTGCAATGAGGCCCGTAACGATAATAACAGCGTTAACGCCGGTGTCGTAGATCTTACGGATAAAATCAGCCTGTTCGGTAATTGTTGCACCAAAATTGCCGACTGCTACAACAGGCACTCTTCCGCCTGTAGTTTTTAATGTATGCTGTACAATCAACAACTTTTCTTCATCACTTAAATGAAACATTTCACTTGACTGGCAATTAGCAAATAACCCTTTTGCTCCTGCCTGTATATATAAATCTGTCAGCCCAGTAAGGCCATCAAAATCTATTTCTCCATTTTCTTTGAATGGGGTTAACATAACAGGGACAAACTTCCGTTCAACATTTTCTTTCATTTAACGATGTTTTTTATTGTCTTTAAAATTTATTAATGCAGGGGTAGTTAATCATCGGTTTTTTCTATAAAAAATTTGGTGATTCTTTTAGAAGCTGTTTAAGCTAATTATTTGGTTACCGGCTAATGAGAAGTAGCATCGTTTTTTGCTTCGTCGTCCCGCATGTGCGGGTTACTGCCTGTTCAGGCGGCTGCAACATCCTGACGATACAACATTTTTATTGTTATTCAAATACCTCCGTACTCCTTACAAAAATAAATCGCTGAGAAGGGCGCTCTTTACCATATCTTATCAATCAATTGTATCATCTTGTCATAAGTATTCAGAAAATTTCTGAAGCTAAAAAATTGAAGTATTTTTTCGCAAGTTTTGTAATTGCAGCATGAATTATTTATACATTTTATAATTGAGACTACTATCGATTATGATGCAACAGAAATTTTATACAATGAAAAGAACAACTAACTTAAAGAAACTAAGCCTTCTTTTTTTTGCATGCTTCATATTATACAATTGTTTTTCCAAATCTTATCATATTGAAAAAAAGAAGTCTCGTAATCAACTGGATTCTCTTCCGCTTAAAGGATTTCTTTTTGAAGAGCAACGCTATCCTGAATGCCATGCTTCCACCATAATTCATTTAAAGAACGGAGAGTTCATCGCAGCATGGTTTGGTGGAACAGAAGAAAAAAATAATGATGTTGGGATATGGATGACGAAAGGAAAGCCCGGCGCCTGGGGCAAAACATTTGAAGTGGCGAAAATCAATAATACGCCACATTGGAACCCGGTTTTATTCCAGTCAGCAGAAGGGAAAATTTATCTCTTCTTCAAAGAAGGAAAAGAAATTCCTCAATGGGAAACCTGGGTCAAGACTTCGGATGATGAAGGCAAAACCTGGTCTGAGGCCAGGGAATTGGTGAAAGGCGATCATGGCGGACGCGGGCCTGTTCGAAACAAAATGGTTATATTATCTGATGGTACATGGCTTGCGGGAGCGTCGAATGAACAAGGCATGTGGAATGCTTTTTTCGACCGCAGCGAAGATGCGGGTAAGACGTGGAAAGCTACGCCCTATCTTCAGATTGATCGTAAGGAAATAGCGGGAAAAGGAATCATACAACCGACACTTTGGGAATCAGCGCCGGGACAGGTACATGCGCTGTTAAGAAGCACTGCAGGCGTTATATGCCGCAGCGATTCGAAAGATTATGGTAAAACATGGTCGCCCGTTTACAAGACGTCTTTGCCAAACCCGAACAGCGGCATTGATGCGGCTAAACTATCAGACGGCACATTGGTATTGGCTTATAATCCAACTACGCGGGACGGGGGATCAAGAGGTAAACTGGCACTGGCTATTTCGTTTGATAACGGAAAAACATGGCCTAAAAAAATAGATTTGGAAGATGGCAAAGAAGATGAGGAATTTTCCTATCCGGCTATCATTAGTTATAATGACAGCATTGCTGTAACCTACACTTTTAACCGGAAAAAAATTGCTTACTGGATGGCCACGAAAGATTGGATATTAAAAAATGCAAAGGCATTGTAAACAATAAAAATTTTGATGAGTTGTGAGTGGTGAATGGTAAGTGAAATGTCCTAAACATGCGGTACTACTCACAACTGAACCATTAACAACTCACTTCATATATCAAATTCAGGCAACAGAGAACTGGTTTAACATGATGAAAAATAAAAAAAATTATCCCTGGATTGTTGTTATGCTTTTGTGGGGTGTAGCACTGTTGAATTATATGGATCGTCAAATGCTCGCTACCATGAAGCCATCTATGATGACGACTTTTGCAGAGCTGGAAAGTGCTGCCAACTTTGGGAGGCTGATGGCAATTTTCCTTTGGATATATGCCTGGATGAGCCCGGTTTCAGGTTTGATAGCGGATAGAGTAAACAGGAAATGGTTAATTGTGGGCAGTTTGTTCGTATGGTCTTCCGTGACCATGTTAATGGGATTCTGTACAGAGTTTAACGAACTGTATATTTTGCGCGGTATCATGGGCGTGAGTGAGGCTTTTTATATGCCTGCAGGTTTGGCGATGATAGCCGATTACCATGAGGGAAAAACAAGGTCTTTAGCTGTGGGCATTCACATGACCGGCATTTATTTGGGCCAGGCTTTCGGGGGTTTCGGGGCCCTTTTTGCCACCAATTTTTCATGGCAAACCACTTTTCATGCATTTGGATTTATTGGTATTGCCTATAGCCTGGTTTTAATATTTTTCCTGAAAGAAAAACGCGACGACCAGGATGTAAAACAAGTTGATCAAACTTTTTTCCAGGCGTTTGGATCATCCTTAAAAGGCATGGGAACCTTATTAAAAACCATAACCTTTTGGGTGATCTTATTCTATTTTGCAGCGCCAAGTTTCCCGGGATGGGCAGCGAAGAACTGGCTGCCAACACTTATCTCCACCTCCCTGGATATTAATATGGATTATGCTGGGCCTATTGCAACCATAACCTTGTCGCTCTCTTCGTTGGTGGGCGTATTAGGCGGCGGAATCATGTCCGACAGGTGGGTGCAGCGCAATTTGCGGGGAAGAATTTATACCGGTGTTATTGGCCTGGGATTAACGATACCCTCGTTGTTATTAATAGGATTGGGTGGAAGTATTGTGCCGATTATAATCGGCGCAATTGGTTTTGGCTTCGGCTTCGGTGTGTTTGATGTGAACAATATGCCTATTCTTTGCCAGTTTGCATCACCCCGTCATCGTGCTACAGGTTATGGATTAATGAACCTGGTTGGCATATCAGCAGGCGCATTCATCACAAACTTCCTGGGTGGATCAGCAGATTCAGGCACACTGGGCAGAGACTTTGCCATACTTGGCATTGTGGTATTGGCTGCTATTATTCTGGTGCTTACGGTGCTTAAGCCTAAATATGTAAATAAAACTGCAGATTAATACTAAGGCTGGTATTGTTGCCGACGGAGCAATAACACTGTATCACCTTACTATGCTCAGGCGTTCAGGAGACGTTAGCGGATTATAGCAATTTTAAAGTAAACTAAAGAAAATAGCAACTGCAACACGCGATCAATTGTCAGTATGAAAAATAAATTACAGGTTATTGCCTTGATGGTATTGGCAATAATTGCTTTTACATGTACCACCCGTGAAAATGAAAAAAAGCCGGTTTTTAATCCACACCCGTCTCCCGCCTATTTATCTCCCGAAGAAAGCCTGAAAAGCATCTATCTGCCTGAAGGATACCACATGGAATTAGTGGCCAGCGAACCTATGATCCAGGAGCCCGTAGCGATTACGTGGGATGGTAATGGCAGAATGTATGTAGCGGAAATGCTTACTTACATGAAAGATGCCGATGCAACTGATGAACGACTTCCATTAAGCAGGATCATGCTGCTGGAAGATACTGATGATGATGGGAAAATGGATAAGAGTTCAATATTCGTTGATAGCCTTTTGTTGCCAAGAATGATGCAAAGTGTAGGTAATTCGTTGCTGGTGAATGAAACCAATGCAATTACTATAACCGCTTATACTGATACGGATGGCGATGGTAAAGCTGATGTGAAGAAAATAGTTTACCAAAATGATAAATACGTTCCCAGTGACGAGAATATGGAACACCAGCGAAGCGGGCTCGATTGGAACCTGGACAACTGGATGTATATGACGTATGAGCCTGTTCGGCTCCGTTATACCAACGGTGTTATACAGGTAGATAGTATTGCCGGCGGCGTTGATGGCCAGTGGGGATTAACACATGATAATTACGGACGATTATTTTTTTCCAGCGCGGGAGGAGAAACGCCTGCATTGGGTTTTCAAATCAATCCTGTTTATGGACACCTCAACTTCCCGGACCAGTTGGCCGATGGTTTCCAGGCGGTATGGCCTATCATCGCCACTCCCGATGTTCAGGGTGGAAATGAAAGGCTCCGGCCAAATAATACACTGAATCATTTTACAGCTTGCAGCGGCCAGTCCATTTATAGAGGCGATGGGTTTCCGAAGGATTTTACAGGCGACTATATTGTTTGCGAACCTGTTGGAAGAATTGTACGAAGAGCCAAAGTTTATGATGTAAAAGGGCAAACTTTTATGAAGAATGCCTATGATAGTTCAGAATTTATTTCATCCTCAGACATGAATTTTCGGCCTGTGAATAGCGCTACGGGTCCCGATGGTGATTTGTATATCGTGGATATGTACCACGGCATTATTCAACAAGGTAACTGGACAAAACCGGAATCTTTTCTTAGAAATAAAATAGATAGCCTTGGCCTCGCCAAAAATATCGGGCGTGGCCGTATTTACCGGGTTGTTTATGATGGAATTAAACGCGGCCCAAAACCTGGTCTGCTGAATGAGCCTGCTGCAAATCTTTTGCAATACCTGGGGCATGCTAACGGATGGTGGCGGGATAATGCACAAAAGCTGATTGTTGTTCGTGGTGACCTGTCAGTGGTTCCTGCCCTGAAATCCATTGCCACAGGGCAAAATGGACTTACGGGAAATGATACCAGTCACCTGGCCCGCATACATGCTTTGTGGACATTAGAAGGATTGAATTCAATTGATACAGGTACGCTTATACACGCATTCAACGATGCAAATCCACAGGTAAGAAAAACCGCCGTTTGGATCAGTGAAGCATATCTAAAGAAAAATGATAGCGTAATGATTAACGAAGTTGCGAAACTGAAAGACGATCCGAGCTATGATGTGCGGTTGCAGGTATTGTTGTCAATGAATCAAAGCAAATCAGGTAAGGCGAAAGCAATCCTCGAAAAAATAGTACAAGACAACTCAAATAATAAAATGATTGTGGCTACTAAGAATGCGCTTGATGAAAACCAAATGGTGAAACAATTGGCAAGCAGGCTTGGCGGTTTTTCTGAAGACGATAAAAGTACTATACTCGATGGAGCAATGACATTTCGATCGTCATGTGCTAACTGTCATGGAGCAGACGGTAAGGGATTAGCAGCAGGCGACGGCACTATGACTGCTCCTCCACTTGTTGGAGCCGGCCCATTACAACTCTCAGAAAAATATATGGCAATCAGGATTTTAATGGGTGGATTAACCGGGCCGATTGAAGGAAAAACATATGCGGGTGAGATGCCTTCAATGGCGGCAAATGGAGATTGGTGGCTTACTGATGTATTAAGCTATGCACGATATCAATTTGGAAACAAGCCCCCCGGCAAAAAAAAATTTTCTCCTGTTGTTCAACGCGATGATGTAAAGAAAATAAGAGCAGAAATGAAAGCAAGAGATAAACCATGGACACTGGAAGAGCTTAAAAAAATAAAGTAAACTAAGGCATAAACGAGTGCTATGTTAAGCAGATTATGACGTTTTAGTTTTTGAGTGGTGAGTGGTGAGTTGTGAGTGAATACCTCACATTTAGGGTGATTACTCACCATTCACTCCTGACAACTCACGATTAACTTAACACTAGATTGTTAAACCCAATCAGATAGTATTTAACAGAATTAATTGCAGCTATTATGAATAAATTCATTTTCCTCAAAACAATTTTTCTTTCTTTTTTAATAATCCATCCGGGTTTTTCATCAGCGCAAACAGTAGATGTAAGCAACGCTTCTGTTATTGCTTCCTCAACAATAGCAAGCCCCGTAAGAGAAACAGCCATACGGGTTTTGCAGGAGGAAGTAGCTCAACGCACTTCCATCAATCTCCGGCTTATTACAAAACCTGAAAATACGCCTGTTATTGTTTTAGCATTGATAAAGGATGATGGAATTGGCGGAATGCCTGTTCCAAAACGCACCGGAGAAGTATTTCCGGAAATGAAAGCTGAAGGGTACAGAATTGTTCTTACCCAATCGAAAGGAAAGGATGTTCTCTGGCTGATTGGCGCCGACGAAAGAGGGGTAATTTTTGCCATCGGCGATTTCCTTCGGACAGCAGAACTTTCAAAGAAAAAGATATTATTCGATAAGGCCAATGAGATAGCCACCTCGCCTGTTTATCCCATTCGCGGGCACCAGCTTGGCTATCGCAACACGGCCAACTCCTGGGATGCCTGGACGGTTGATCAGTTTGAGAAATATATACGTGAGCTTGCACTGTTTGGAACAAACAGCATTGAAAACATTCCGTTCCAGGATGATGCGCCGGGGCCTCATATGAAAGTTGCACGCAATGAGATGAACCGCAAGATGAGTGAAATTTGCAATGATTACGGGCTTGAGTATTGGGTGTGGACTCCTGCCGACGCTGACCTGTCAGACAACAATAAATTTGAGGCTGAGGTAAATAAACATGCTGAATTTTATAAGGAATGCCCGCGGCTTGATGGTGTCTTTTTCCCGGGAGGTGATCCCGGCGAAAATGATCCAAAGTACGTAATGCCTTTTCTTAAACGCATTGCGGCTGAGCTTAAAAAATATCATCCCAACGCCGGCCTATGGGTTTCTTTACAGGGATTTAATAATTCGCAGGTGGATTATTTTTATAACTACCTGGATGAGAACAATCCTGAATGGCTCGCCGGTGTAGCCACAGGGCCTTCAAGCCCCGATCTCGCAGAAACACGTTTCAGGTTGCCTGCAAAATATAAGCACATTTCTTATCCCGACATTACCCATACTGTTCGTTGCCAGTACCCGGTACTCAATTGGGACCAGGCATACGCGCTGACTGAAGGCCGCGAAGTGTGTAATCCGCAACCATTTTATTATGCAGGAATTCACAATAGGTACGCTCCTTTTACAGATGGGTTTATTTCCTACTCGGATGGCGTGCATGATGATGTAAATAAAATTGTTTGGAGCCAATTGGCCTGGAATCCTAATAAAAATGTTTCCCGTGTTATGGAGGAATATGCCCGTTATTTTTTTGGAGCTTCACTGGCGGAACCTGCAGCGAATGGTATTGCGGCGCTCGAGCGAAACTGGGTTGGCCCGGTAGAAGTAAATGGAGCCATAGAAACAACCTTTGCATTTTGGCAGAATCTTGAATTAGAGAACCCTAATTTAAAAAATAACTGGCGCTGGCAGCAGCTTGCGATGCGGTGTTATTATGACACCTATACACGGCGCAGAAAAATATATGAACAAGGGCTTGAAATAAAAGCGAATGCAGTACTTGAAAAGGCGGCTGTAATTGGTTCAGATAAGGCGATGGACAGCGCTTTGGCAATCGTGAATGAAGCAGATAAAAATCCTGTTTCGCCTGCATTAAGACAAAAAGTTGTTGAGTATTGCGCTGCGCTTTTTGAATCGATCGGCATGCAAACCAGTGTGAAGAAATACAATGCGAGTGGCGAAGAGCGGGGTGCGATCCTGGATTTTCTTGACTATCCCTTAAATAACCGTTGGTGGTTGTCTGATGAGTTTGCTAAAATTCAAAAGATGAATACAGAGGAAGAAAAGCTTAGCCGTTTAAAAATTATTTATACCTGGGAAAACCCGGGCCGCGGAAGCCACTATGACGATATCTCCGATATATCTAAAGAACCACACGTTAAAACCTGGTCGGACGATGCAACAGACGTAGCCTGGTGGGACAATGGGATGAGCCGAAAACGCCTATCTACTCAATTGTTCCAGAATTATCCCAGATTGGCTTATGAAGACCTTGATCCTAATGCACATTACATGATAAGGATTGCCGGCTATGGAGAAGCCTTATTGCGGATTGACGGGAAGCGAGTTGACCCGACTGTTTACAAAAAAGAGCTTGAAGAATTTAAGGAATTCCCGGTGCCGGTCAAGGCTGTGTCCGATGGAAAAATCGAAGTTACATTTGATGAGCCCGAAGAGTCACAGATTAACTGGCGTAAAAAGTCAAAAATTTGTGACGTATGGTTACTGAAGCAGGAATAGCCAATAATCAATAATCAATAATAGCCTGAGGCATGCGCTTAAAACAATTTATACTACCGGTTCTATTGTGGATGTTGGTACCGCAACCGGCATTTGCACAGCAGGCAGATTTTTCACACGCTGTTATTTTCTACCCCGCTCAAAACAATGCACAGTTAAAGGAAGCTGTTTTGGTTTTACAGCAGACAGTAGAGGAACATAGCCATATACTTTTACCCGTTGCCGGCAGTTTCGAAACACACAATACGCCGCTGATTGTAATATGCACGTCAAAACAGGAAGCCACCTTGCCAAAAGCTTTTTATATGGCCTTGAATAGACTTTCCCCAACTGAAAAAGACGGCTATAAGATAAGTTTTATAAAAGAGGAACAAACCGTAATTGTTTCGGGATTTGATGAACGTGGGGAATTATATGGTGTGGGCCACCTGCTGCGCAAAATAGCAATGCGAAAGGGTCAGGTACTTGTACCTGAAGATTTAAATATTTCTTCCACGCCCACCTACCCGATCCGCGGCCACCAGTTGGGATACCGCCCGAAAACAAATGCTTATGATGCATGGACAATCGATCAGTTCGATCATTATATAAGAGATCTCGCGCTTTTTGGCGCCAATAGTATTGAGATCATGCCACCCAACACAGACGATGATTTTAGTAACAGTCACATGGTGCTTCCGGCTATTAAAATGATTGCGGAGCAATCGCGTATTTGTAAAAAATATGGGCTCGATGTGTGGATGTGGTACCCGAATATGGGTAGCAATTATACGTCCCCGGATTCAATTCAGAAAGAGTTGAATGAAGCGGCTAAGGTGTTTAAAGTGTTACCCAAACTAAATGATCTTTTTGTCCCCGGTGGAGATCCCGGCGACCTGGAGCCGGAGGTTTTGTTTGCATGGCTGAAAAAGCTGGCTGTGGTTTTACACCAGTATCATACCGAGGCCAAAATATGGGTTTCGCCACAGGTCTTTCGCCCATCTCAAAAATGGTATGATGCATTTTATAAAGAGGTCAATCACCAATATCCCTGGTTTGGTGGCGTTGTGTTTGGCCCCTGGGTGAAAGAGCCCATTCAGAAAGTGCGGCAACTTGTAAATAAAGATATTCCGATAAGAAGATATCCTGATATTACACACAGTTTAAGTTGCCAATACCCGGTACCACATTGGGACCTTGCTTATGCTATTACATTAGGCCGTGAGTGTTATAATCCAAGGCCAACTCAGGAAAAGCATATTCAAAATGTTTTTGCAAAGTATGCGAACGGAAGCATCAGTTATTCCGAAGGGATCAATGATGATGTAAATAAATTCGTTTGGAGCGGGCAGGATTGGGACCCCACCACCCCTGTGATAGAAACCCTCCGTGATTTTGCAAGATTATTTATCGGGCCTGATTATACAGAAGCATTTGCACAAGGTATAATCGCACTTGAGAATAACCTGAAGGGCACGCTCTTGGATAACACGGGCGTTGATAGTGCATTACTACAGTGGCAACGAATGGAAAAGAGCGCCTCCCCGGAAGTATTGAGCAACTTCAGGTTCCAGATGGGGTTGCTAAGGGCATATTATGATGCCTATACCCGCCACCGCCTTATTTATGAAACGAGCCTTGAGCACGAAGCAAGGAACACTTTAATGGATGCAAAAAATGCAGGTTCCCTCGAATCGATTGCTAAAGCAACAACTATTCTTGAGCAGGCTGTGACCAAGCCGGTGATGCAGGAACTCCGTCAGTGTTGTTTTGCATTGTCTGACTCTGTGTTCCGAAGCATAGGTTCTCAACTGACCGTCAAAAAGCCACAGGAAGCGGAGGCCGGAAGGGGCAATTTTATGGATAATATTGATTTGCCCTTAAATGATTCAAGATGGCTTCTGTCGCAATGTGCGAAGATCACAAAACTGCCGGATGAACAATCAAGGCTGCAGGCGATTGAAAAATTACTGCACAGGACTGACCCGGGCCCCGGTGGCTTTTACGCCAATTTGGGATCACCGGAAAGCTGGAAGCATGTGATGTGGCAAAAAACATGGGCACAAGACCCGGGAGGCCTCGAGTCGCCCCTCGTTGATTTTGGCGCCAGCCTGCACGGAGATGAATGGGTGGATATTTTGCCCGTGGGTTTCGAAGGGCAAGCCATCCCGCAGGCATGGATGAACCAGGTTACCACATTATATGACACACCATTGATGGTGAAATATGACAGCCTTGATTCAAAGAGCAATTACATAATACGTGTGGCTTATACCGGCCGTTTTAATTCCAGAATAAAACTGGTGGCAGACGGAAAATATCTTATTCATGATTTTATTCAAACGGGTAAAAAACCCCTTTATGAATTCCCGGTTCCTGCGGAGGCTGTTGCTGATGCCTCTATTACACTCACGTGGACTTGTGGCCAGGGGGACAGGGGCACCCAGGTTGCCGAATTATGGCTCATAAAAAAACAATAGCTATTAAAATCTATTAATAATAAATAAAAAAATGCCGACATGAGTTTGAAGATCAGCACTGTAAAAAAGCGCTTACAAGAAGGCCAGGTTTGTTTTGGAACCATGCTTCGAATATTAAAGTCGTCGCAGGCTGTTGCCTTATGTGCTTCAGAGGGATGGGACTATATCATACTGGATACCGAACATAATGACTACGATTACGAAACCCTTGGTAATTTTTCATTGGTTGCCAAATACGAGGAGTTGGGTTTATTTGTACGTGTTCCCGATAAGTTGTACCATCAAATGGCGCAAATGCTTGATATTGGTGCTGAGGGATTGATATTGCCACAGGTGAAAACCGGGGAGGAAACACGGCGCGTTATTCAATCGGTTAAATATGCACCAATGGGGCAAAGAGGCGTAAGCGTTTCAACCACCGTCACTTTATTCAGGGATTATAAGATTGATGAATACCTGAATTGGGCCAACCGGGAACTTATGACCGTTGTTCAGATTGAGAGTGAAGAAGGAATTAATAACGCCGGAAAAATCATATCAACAGAGGGGGTTGACGCGATAATGATAGGGCCTGCAGACCTCAGCCATGATATGGGCATTTCAGGCCAGTTGCATCATCCAAGAATGGAGGAAGCATTCCGGGAAGTTATCACTCAATGTAACAAATATGGGGTAGCGCCGGGGATTCATTTGAACAATATGGAAGATGTGAACAAGTGGGTGAATGAAGGAATGCGGTTCATTACATACGGTTACGATTCAAAATTTATTAAAGATGCTTACAAAGAATCATTGCTAAACCTGCGGCATATTGCAGGCAGCCATAATAAAAAATCAGGGCGATAACGTGAAGGCGGGCATTGAAAAATGCGTGCTGTTATGTTGGTAATTACGGTGCTTAAATCTAAGTATGTAAATATAATTGCTGATTGATAGTAAGACATTGATAATATTCCGGAGCTATTTAAAATCAAAATACTTTCGGATATTTTTTTTAATCAGGTTGCATGTAAAGAATTTTAGCTTAAGAGAATTTGGTTCATTCATACCAAAATTTCTATAGATGTGTGGCTCTTACCTTTGATTTAGCCCTGAATTGATAATACTGTTTAAATGTCATTTCGAAGGAGCATTGCAAAATCACCTTCTTTATCCGGATCACTCATGCGACTGAGAATTGCGAAGCACTCATTGAGACTATTGAAAAATAAATTATGCGCGAAATAAATCTCCGGAAATTGAGGTTGTGAACCAAAATAAAAGATATTAGAATATTCATTTTATTCAAACACAATGACAAAAGGCGGAAGTGTTTACCTAATGACAAATAAATTAAAAACCACTTTATCTATTGGTGTATGAAAATTGAAAAGATTATTGAAACCCTCCAAACTTCAAGAGATTTCTCCTGTCGTCGAAATGACGGCCGACGAGCTTTATATTGGCAGTCATTTTTAATGTCGTAGTGGATCGTGATTTCGAAGGAGCATTGCAAAATCACCTTCTTTATCCGGATCACTCATGCGACTGAGAAATCTCTGAAAATTAAAGCTGTGAACCAAAGTAAAACATCTTCCAATAATCACTTTATTCAACACAATGACCAAAGGTGGAAGTGTTTACATAATGACAAATAAATTGAAAACCACTTTATATATTGGTGTAACATCAGATCTGCAAACAAGAATCATCCAACATAAAAATCATTTTTTTTAAAGGCAGCTTTACCGAGGAGTACAACCTGGAATATTGTGTGTATTATGAAAACTTCTTTTCAATAGAAGAAGCAATTCTCAGAGAAAAACAAATAAAAAAGTGGAACCGGATAAAGAAAGAAAATTTGATCAATTCAATAAATCCAAATTGGATTGACCTGTGGATTGAAATTGAAAAATGGTAAGACCTATTCTTTAGCTCCAAGCCATTTATTCAAATCATCTCTAACTTCAAGAGATTTATTTCGCTCATTATTATTTTTCAATTGTCTCAATGATCCGCTATAGCGGATTCTCCTTCGTCGAAATGACGGTCGAAGAGCTTCATATCTTGCAGTCAGAATGTTATGTCGTAGTAAATCGTCATTTCGAAGGAGCATTACAAAATCACTTTCTTTTATCCGGATCATTCATGCGACTAAGAAATCTCCGGAAATTGAAGCTGTGAACCAACGTTTTATTCTTTATAACCATTACCGATACCAATATCGCAGCAATAATAAACACATTAAAAACAAACAGGTCTCCAAAGATTACCTGGCTTAATGAACGATCCTCCTTAAAAATGAATTCACCCGCTGCAATCATTCTTACTATAGCGACTGCCATGTTTGACCATACCAATATCAAAAACATTGATTTTAGAACGAATTGTTTTCTTTGAAATATTGCAACCAGTACGCTGACAATAAATGAAGGAGCTATTATAGCTAGGAGAACCAATGGCAGAGAATGCACTGAAGGGAAAAGGCGATCGTCGGTAACAAGATCAATCATGCAGTGCCAAAAGGTTAATGTTACAGCAATTTGAAAGGCGAGGTATGGCCAACGCAGTGCTATGCATATTAACATGCAACCAATAAATAAGTAACTGACAAGTACCCTTCCTATGGTTGCAACAGATGCATAAAATATTCCATTGCGGCCGTTAATTGTTTCCAGGTACGATTCAAGCAACGACATGAGTACATACATAAAAAGCCCGATCAGCAAAACAGCAATCCATTCAACGAAAAATGACTTACTGATCTTTGTTTGCACTTTTGGGTAAGCGGTGCTGTTTATATTCCTGCATTTCCAGGCTGCAAAACCAAGAAAGCCGCCCAATAAAAACCCGAATGAAAACTCCATCATTTTCCACCAGTCAACGATCAAAAACCGGGCGCCATATTTAAATCCAAACGTAATCCAAAGCGAGCCTAGTCCAAAGCCTAATGCTCCTCCAAGCAGACCATACAATACAAATCGTACAATTATCCTGAAATCTCCGGCACCAATTTTTGTTTTCAGGTACATTAATAACCCGGCTGAAGCAACCAATATTCCCGCCCATGATTCATTGCGAGGGTTATTGAGCGGATCTGAAAAATATATGATTTTAGGGTCATCAATTAATTTCAGGCCTATCACAAAGCCAATTAAAAATATAAAAAAAACTGTAAAGATGGTTTTCACTTTGATCCGCTGATGCACCAATCCCAAGCCAATAAATAATCCGCTGCATAATCCCCAAACGCCGCCTTTAACACTGGTGCCTGTGAATCCCCACCAAACCGTGTCGGGGTTTCTAAGAAAACCAATTGTTTGCCCATAAGTCATTTCACCACCCATTGCTGTTCCCGCAGTTCCGAAAACGACTGCTATTGCAGCAAATAAAAGCGGTATATCCAGCAGCATGCAGATGGCGACCATCACCATTGCACCGGGAATCATGGCGCCATAAGGCCCTCCGCCAATAAATCCCCGTAAGCCCCATCCTAACAGCATCGCTACAGCAGGAAATAAAATGAAGAATGACAGTGAAGGCTTGTGTTTAGTTAAGCTGTTGCGCTGCGCTGCTACTGCCGCTTTGAATTCGTTCATTTTTTTTAATTTAAACATTGATAATCGACGTAAGAACAAAAATGTAAACACTTGCCCGTCATGCCCGACGTGATCAGGCACCTGATGATTGTAGTATGGTACACCTTGCATTTTATCAAACTCTTTAAATGTTTAATAGCAGATTCCCTTTTTCAAGGGAATGACGTTTGAAAGCGTTTATATGCTTTTAGGTTAAAACGATGTAAGAACAAAACACAACCATTTAAACGTCATGCCCAGCTTGACTGGGCATCTCATCAAACTAAAAACTTAACCTTATAATTCAATCGCATAATTATTAATCTGTAAACAGCGTTATCTTTTTCCCTGCTCTTCCAGGTATTTTATAAGCTTTCCGGGATGATCTGTTTGCAACCCATCTGCACCCTGCTTCAATGCCTGTTCCCATGATGCAGGCCCTTCATCCTCACTTTGCGCATCGAGCCATACGGCGATTTTTCTTTTATGCACCAGGTTTATCAAATCAATAGTATATGCATTATCCACTACATCCAAATGTTTTGTATCGAGGAAATTATTCAATTGAACGCTATCCGCGTTTTCCGGAAGGCTTGACATTAACGGAACCTGCGGTGCAACAGTTTTCCATTGCCCATATTGCTCTTCCTTATTCAAATACACCACTACATTATTTTGCATGCCGTATTCTTTTAATAAACTGTACGTTTTCTCCACATCGGCATCCTTAAAATCCAGGTAAATATTGATTTTGCCTTTACATACATTCAATACATCCGCAAACTCAGGAATGTGATAGGTAGTGGTATCTCCTTTACCAACAGGTTTTAATTCCAGATCTTTAATATCGCCATAATTCAAATCTTTTACCAGGCCTTTTATTCCTGTCATCCTGGTTGTGGATGCATCATGCATAATTACCAGGTGGCCGTCTTTGGTGGTGCGCAAATCTATTTCAACGTAATCTGCACCTTCTTTTATAGCATTTTCATAAGCAGCCAATGTGTTTTCAGGAACGCTTAAGTGGCTTCCACGATGTGCTATTACAACTAATTTATGTTTCGTCTTCGGTAAAGGTGTTGATTGCAGTGCCAAAAAACTTTGACTAATAGAAGAGTTAGCCAACCTGTTATTAAAATCGTATGCCTTAACAACACAAATAAACAGGAAAGTCAATAAAATAATTGAAAGCTTTCTCATAAGCAGAATGAATGTTTTTATGAATTTCCCGTTCTCAACTTTTAGGTATCAATGCAGGATTTACAACAACGTACTTGATAGATTCCAATTTTTCTTTGCGCTGGTAAGAATAGGTGATGTGCAACATTCCATCAGCAGCCTGCAGCATGGAAGGATAGGAAAAGCTTCCTTCATCTTTATTAACCTGCTCAAGATATGTCTTCCATTTCCATGTTTTTCCTTCATCGCCAGATAAATAAAGGCTTACCTGGTAACGCCCATCAGCAATATCATTGCCGATAAATGCCCATCTTCCATCACTGAGTTTTACTACCTGTACACTGGCGGTATTTGGAATATCTGTTTTTTGTGCTGCGGTCCAGGTCATTCCTGAATCAACAGACTCACTTACCTGGACTCTTGGCGGTGCATCTCCGTTGTCGCGCATATACGATACAATCGTCCCATCGTTTTTTTGAATCAAAGAAGGTTGCACATTGCCTCTGCCAACAATCGGCAGGCTGGGTTGCCAGTTCATCCCGTCATCATCAGAAATTGCAACCAACGAGAAATTATAACCATCGGAATATAATGGAAGTAATATTTTATTTTCTCCCAAAAGCAATGGTTTAATCCTTGTCATCCATCCAATACTCCGTTTGCCTTCATCTTTACCTGCGTCAATGATCATCTTGTCGTATTCAGGTGCATAAGCTGCTCAGGCTGATGTGCCGGATGGCATATCTTTAAATTTAGATTTCGCTTCTTTCGCAAAATCCTCGCCCGGCTTTAGGAAAATATTATCCTGCCAGTTCCATACAGGCGCTCCGCTTTTATTGTAATCAATTGATGTTTTGTATTTGAGAATGGAATACTCCCAGCGGTTGGCCTGTACCGCGATCCAAACAAGGAACAATTTATTTTGGTGATTAAGAAATAGTACAGGATTACAATCAGGAATATTATAAGTATCAGCCATCAGGAAGGGTTTACTCCATGAAGCTTCGCCTTTTTTTAAACGGGCTCCCATAATTTTTACATCGTCGGCCGTGCGTTCCCCGCTACCCTCAAACCATGCCGCGAGAAAATCACCATTCGGAAGATTTACTATTGAGCTGCCATGTGTATGCAAAGGCTGCGGCTGAAAAATAAGCATGCTTTTAACCACAGCATTTGAAGTTGCGGCCTGGCTGTATGAAATGCCATGCATTAATAAAATGAATGTTAATAAAAGTTTTAATTTTTTCATTAATAATTTTGATTTACCTGTGCAGGCCCCGTTTCTGTAAGTACTTTAAGAGGTTTGCCGGGTAGTCTGTTTGAATTACGTTTACGGCTTTCATTTGTAACAAGCTATCGTATCCCGAATTCTTCTGTGTTTTTTCAAGGTCATCAAATTGGCCTAAAGCATTTATCCACACGCGAACATCATGGCTCCTGATCTGGTTCATTAAAGTGTCGTTGTAAAAACCAGGATCCACATGAATAACCGGGACTTTATAGTTTTTTAAAATATCTAACACATTTTCTTTGTTGTAAGCACGAGGCATTACAGCAATCGAATTGTCAATGCTGTCGATGGTTGAAGTATAGGGATAATCATAAACAAAGAACAACACCTGTTTTTGCATGCCTGCTTCACGAATAAGTTTGCAAACATTTATTGCGTCTTCCGTGGAGTCTAATTTAAAATCGATATCAATCATAATGCGGTCTTTTGCCGCCGTGAGCGCGCTTTCAAATGTTGGGATTCTTTCACTGGTTGGCTGCCCGTTTTGTAATAGCGGTATCGCTTTCAATTCATCATACGTATAATTACTTACTTCGCCCTTAACGCCAGTTGTACGATCTATCTTTCCATCGTGCAGTATTACATACACGCCATCTTTTGTCTTGCGAACATCAATCTCGATGATATCAGCACCTATTGCTATGGCATCTCTGATGGCTGCGAGGGAATTTTCAGGATTAACCAGATGTGCCGACCGGTGCGCCGCCACCATCACATGTTCGGGATGATGGTAGAAATCATTTAAGATCGTATCTACACGTGTGGTTTGAGCAACTAAAGGTTGAAGCAGTACTATTGATACCAGGAAGGAAAATACGATGCGAAGTAGTTTGTTTAATCTCATTTTTTATAAATCAATTTGGTTTATCATTTTATTATTAACGTAAGTTCGGATAAGCATAAGAGAGGCAACATGCCATGAAAATTGAAAACTGATTGCAAAACATAAACGTCTTTGAGCGTCATTTCGATCCCGCATGAGGCGGGAGAGAAATCTCTTAACATTCAGCCAGCTTAAATTTCAGGAGATGTCTCGTTACCTGCCAATGACATTTTAAACTTTAATTATGAGATTCCCGCTTTCGCGGGAATGACATCTGAGAGATTTATGAGCTTTTTGCACTTAAAAGGCAAGTGCAAAACATAACCTCTTTGAGCGTCATTTCGATTATAGGAGAAATCTCTTAACATTCAGGTAGTTTAAATTCAGGAGATGTCTCGTTACCTCGACATGACGATGCAAATTCCTCTCAATTGGCATATTTATTCTCCCTGTTTGATAAAGGCGATGAGGTCTGCCATTTGTTGCTTATCAATTCTTTTTTCAAAATCATTTGGCATAGGCGACATCTCTAATGTTTTGAGTGATTTTATATCCTTTTTCGAAATGGTTGTTTTTACACCGCCCTGCTTATTCACAACAATAGCATTGGATGTTTGCGATACTATGATGCCTTGCTGCATCGTTCCATCATTCAGCACTGCGTTCCATAATTCGTAACCGTGCGAAATGGCAAGATTTGGATCCAGTGTATTAACGAGGATATTCTCCGGGTGCCAGCTTTGAACGGTGCCGAGGTCAGGGCCAAAGGCAACGCCCATCTTGCCCCTCACCTGGTGGCATACAGCGCAATTGGCTGAATAAACCTTCTTCCCTTCAGCGGCATCCCCCTTCAATTGAAGGACGGCTTTATACTCTTTTATTACCGGGGTGCGGTCTTCTTTCTTTCCTGATAACAATGTGCGGGCATATTCTTTAAGCGAATCCGGAATATCCCGCATAAGAATCACTGTTACAGGCCAGCCTAATTCCGCTTTTGTGATTGTTCCGTTTGAAATGCTTTGAAGCAACAGGGAAATGCGGGGCACAGAGAAAGGTTCGGTAATAAATGTATTCAGCGCATCTTCTTTTATGCCGGGAAATAAGGATGCCCAGTTTTTTAATATAAATACTGAAACTGTCGTATCCGGAATTTTGTTTAAGGCATGTATAGCAGCTACCTGGATATCTCTCGGCGCATCGGGCGTAATCAAGCTTTCTAAAAATGCGGCTTCCGGTTTCGGATTTTGAAGCGCCATAAGATTAACAGCCTCTGCTCTTATAGCGGATGACATATTTTGATCGGCGGCAATTTTTTTAGCCTCCTGCATCACAGCGGGCTCCGGCGAATTATCTGCGATGCCAATATTTTCCAACATGATCCTGGCGCTTTTTCTAATATTTACATCAGGATGATGAAGGCAAACACTAATCAGCAATTTCTTTTCTGAACGCAATCCTTCAGGAACAGACTTTCTGTTTTTAAGCCCTTCTGCAAGCCCTTCTATTAACGGCGCTTTCCAGCTCATGGCAACACCCGCAGTTGGCTCAACAGCTCTCTGTAAATATGATTGTATTGTTTTAGCATCTTTATTTGCGGCAATCACAGATCCAAGACGGGTTACCAGGGAAGCATAAGCGGGAACTACAGGATCGAATTTTTTTAGTACGCCTTCGAGCATATCAGCACTTTGCGATGATGAAGCACTTAATGCAGCAACCTGTACCCAATCATCATTAATATCTTTAAACAAAAGTTCCTGCCTTGCCGCACCGGCTTCCGGGGTGTTTAATGATCCCAGCGTACACAATAACTGGTATCTTACTTTTGAATGCTTATCATCCTTTAAAGCAATCAACTTAGGGATCAGTTCAGGCGAGGTGGTAAGATGCAATTCTGCCAGTTGGATAGCATTTTCACGTACACCAGCTTCCACATCCTGTAATGCCTGTGTAATTAATTCCGGAGTCAATTTATTCATTCCCTCTAATGTCCATAACGCATGCAAACGACCTACTGCCGATTCTGTGTTCTGCGCCATCTTAACCAGTTCTGGAACTACCGCATCATGATTCCTGTCTACCAATAATCGCTGCGCATTGCGCCGCCACCAGATGTTAGGATTGGAAAGTTTTCTTACTAGCTGTATATCGGTGGAATCGTTGAGATTTATGTGAGAAGCCCATGTGGCAGGGGCAGCGCCTGTTGCGCTTACGCGGTAAATGCGGCCCTTATCACGGCCATTATACAGCTTACCGGATTCTATATCGGATTTCGACATCCATTCAGGATGTTCAATAATTTCCCGGTAGTAATCCACCACGTACAGCGCTCCGTCCGGACCAATATACAGGTTCACAGGACGAAACCAGGCATCCGTAGATGCCAGGAACTCCTGGTTTTCAAGCACGCGGCTAGCAATGAAAGAAGCGCCTTTGTCTTTGAGGCGATCAGCATGCACCAGGTTACTTACCGGTTCACATACAAAACTTATGTCCTGGTCAAATTTAGCCGGAAACGCACCACCTTGATAATTTGTAATGCCGCAGGCGGAAGTAATCACACCCACATCCGTCAGCAATTGATGTTCCGGGTTTTTAGTGATGGGATACACGTCGCAGGCATCTCCGTGATCAGAAACAGATTGGGTGGCATCTCCTACAATCTGATCAGGGTTGCGTTTGAGATAACGGTTGGCTATTACTTCCTGGTAAATATGGTTTGCGTTATATACAAGAAAATGATGGCCCCAATCATCAAAGCTTTGCCCGAATTGAGTGGAGCTTGAGGTTTCTTCCAGTGCATGCGTATCAGGCTTAAAGCGTACAATGCGCCCCTGGGCATTTATGGGTAAGCGGGCTCCGTTAGGATCGTCGGGATAAAAAATGTCTTTGCCGGGGTCCCTGAATTCCTGATAGGTAGCGGATTCTTCTATTCCTTCATGAGCAAGATAAATCCAATTGTCCAAACCATATACCGGTCGGTTGACAAGGTATTGCGGATTGGTTAAAGCAAACCCGGTAAGCATCACTTTTTTTATATCGGCTTTACCATCACCGTTTGTATCTTCCATATAATACACATTTGGCGGATCCGTTACGATAATGCCTTTTTTCCAGCACATTACCCCGGTAGGAAGTACAAGGGTATCTGCAAAAACAGTTCGCTTATCCATCTTCCCGTCACCGTTTGTATCTGTAACCATAATTATTTTACCGGAGTTGCTCAAGTCCAACGGGTAGCCGTGCATTTCCACTACATACATGCATCCTTTCTCATCTATTGCCATATCAACCGGGTCTGAGATGAGAGGCTCGGCAGCAACTAATTCAATCTTAAAACCCGGTGGCAGTTTAAATGTGGAAAGTGCATTTTCAGCAGATTCATTTGAAGGAGATGATGGTTGATGCCCACAGCCTGTAATAATTAATACAAGCAGCAAAGCGGGTGATGCCAACCAAAACTTTAATCTATTTTTCATGATCATGAAATATTTTAAAATAGCGAGTTTAGAATAAGCATGTATGAGCCGACATGTTATGAAGTTGAAAACTGATTGCAAAAGATAAAGCTCTTCGACTGTCATTTCGACGATAGGAGAAATCTCTACAAGACTCTGCCAGCTTTAATTTCATGAGATGTCTCGTTACCTCGACATGACGTTGCAAATAATGAAATGGTTGAACATGTTATTAACCCTTAAGGGTGAACTATGTCATCCCTTAGGGGATTTTAATTGCTTTCTCATGTGCCATTTTCCATAATCATATCAGCCTTCCGGGCTTAAATTTTTTAATGCATTTACCCTGCAACTCACGGTTAATTTATCTTTAGTTTCATTTTCTCTGCAAAGGAATCCGGATAAATTCAATCCCCTCCATCTTCTACTTTTCAATTATAAATGAATCAATCACTTTATTGTCTGAGTTTACCGCGCTAAAACTCAATTTATTTCCTTCAATCTTTACATACTGGTAGATGTCTCCATTAAAATTCCGAACAACTGTATAGGGTTCTTCCGGGTGTGTTTCGGGTGTTGTTGGAATTGCTACAGATTCAACGTATGCGGTGCCCTCTTTATAGGAACCAACAACCTTTCCTCCCTTCATTGGCTTTGTGCGCATATAGTAATGAATATGCCCATTCATTACCATATCAACATGGTATTTGTCGAACAGTGGTATCCACGCTGCCTGGATGTCGGGGTAAGGTTCATCCCAGTTGTAAGGTGCAAAATGGAACATGGCAAATTTCCAGGTGGCATCCGTTTTCGCAAGCTGATCTTCTATCCATGCTTTCTGCGCATCGATGAGAGCTGTGGATTCAATCATCAGGAACAAAGCATTTTTATACCTGAATGAATACGTATGTTCAGGGTCAACGCCAGCCGGTGCATCTTTGGAATAACTGAACAACTCCCGGTACATCCATGCACCTAATCCCTGGCGGGTATCATGATTGCCAATTACCGCCATCAAAGGCTTCCTGCTAATAATATCTTTACTGAAATGAAAGAGATCATCCCATTGGTCGCGGTGCAAACCTTCGCTGACCATGTCACCTGCTATAGAATAAAATGCAGCATCAGGGTGGGATTGATCAGCAAGGGTAAACAATTTGGTTATCGTAGGCGAATGATGCGTGTCACCGGTCCAGACAAATGAAAATGAACTATCGCTTACGGGAGTTGAAAATGTATATTTTTCCAGCCAGTTAATTTGTGGCGCAATTTGATATTCATAATTTGTACCCGGCTTTAAATTTTTTAATTGAGCTGTAAAACGGTTGATATACCTGTCGTTCATAAGATTCCGGTCTTCCATCCTTGATCTTTGTGCCGCAACTGACTGTACCTTATCTGAACCTTTTTCCCGGTAGTTGATCTTTCCTGTCTCAACTGTGGTGTCCGTGCGCCACTGGATATCAATACTGGTTGCCGGGTCAGCACTCCATGTCAGCATAACCTGGTCAGGTGTGGAAGATGACGGATAAGCTGTTTTACGAAATGCTCCAACCAAATGCGATTCTGTTCCTCTTCCCCTTATAGTTGTCAATAATTTTTGTCCTTTCATATCGTCAGGAACATTTATCAAAACGAGTTCAGTCCAGTCGTGATAGGTAAATGCGCTATCGTTAAGTATTCCTACGTATTGGTTTGCCGGAAAGAAATTATTTAATTCAAGCTGATCATTTTTATTTTGAGGAGCAACAGAAACAAAGTAATGCAGCATATAATCTTCGAAACCGTTTACACCCAATCCCACATGGCCGGCATTAAAATTCTTCTGCCACACTTCGTAGGTAACCTCCTCATTTTTCATGGTTTTACCGGTCTTTACAAACCCGGCCGGAACCAACCAAAACGGCACTGTTTTTTGTTCCGTACTTCTCATAACAGAAACCACTACGGGCACATTCACATCGAACATCCAGTGCTTGGTCGAGAGCACCTGTTTTTCCCCGTCGCTAAATAAGGCCATCACCTGCTCATCAGTGAGTGAATCCAATTGTTTTTCACTCATGGTTTTGTACAGTTTGATAACCGTTTCATCCATCACGTCTTTCACTGTTTGTTCGCGGGTACTTTTATCAGCACATGCATTGAATGTTGTTACAACAATCAAAGTGAGCATGAATAAAAGGTTTGAAAATCTGGTTGTCAATTGATATTATTTTTTTAATGATACCCTTGTTGCGTTTAACGGTCTGACGCTTTAATTGAGCATATATGTTCGTATCACCCTAAGAGCGTCTGACCGACGTTTTGTACTTTAATCATGAGATTCCTGCTTTCGCGGGAAAGACGTGTGAAAGGCTGATAAGATTCCTGCCTGGTTATAAGGCAAGCCTAATACATAACCACCCAGGCGTCATGCCCAACTTGGTTGGGCATCTCCCAAAATGATTTCATTCACCCTTGATTGCGGTGCAACCGTATGATTTCCCGACATGACGGTTCAAATCCCCACCAACTAACAAACATCATGCTTATTGAAATTCTTATACGAACGCTTATTATCAGAACATACTCTTTTATTTCACCGGTGCGCTGATCACTTTCAGGTAACGGCCTATCCAGTAAGGCAGTAACCAGATATCGCCGGCACTATATTCAGACCTACCCCCATCCCCATCATCAAGGTCAAACCGGTTGGCATTATGGCGACTGATGCCCAGTTCGTCCGGCGGTAAAACTTCCTTCGTGGTTTGGCGCCTGAAGTTGGGAGCTATCAATTCAATGTCTTTTCGCTGGCTGTTTTTTACTGTCCAGCTTACTAAATCGAGAGGATAGTTTTGCAGGTACCAGACAGCTTCGTTCAGATCAAAACTTATCGTTCCGGTTAGTGCTGTCATGATGTTCCACAAACCTTCTTTTTCCGGGCGTTCACTCTGCCAGTGGTCGATGATAGCTTTTTTGAAATCGGCTTTCAGCGTGTCATTGAGTGCATATCGATACAATCCCCAGTAGCCACAGTAATACATTTCATCATCCGAATGATTCCAGCCGTCTGATAATTCCTTGCTTAATTCATCAGCATCATCCGGCGCCCTTCCAATCTCAGCCATTGGCCGCATCAGGTTTTTCAAATATCCTTTTTCGTTAAGCAAGTAAAAAGCAGCTTTCTTGTATTTTTCTTTTTTAGTAAAATAATAAGCTGTTTGTAACATGGCAATAATGTTGGATGAATTGATCTTACGGTCGCCTACATTTTCCGGGCGGGCATTTACATAATCAGGATGCCATTTCCCCCAACGGGTTGGTTTGCCATCCCAATCTATCATATAAAAATCGTTCTTGACAATAGTTGACATCAGGGTATCAATCAACATGATGGCTTTATTGCGGATGTCGGGAACATGCACCAATTCGGCAATCGCCCCAAATGCAAAAATGTGGCCGATGGCTTCATCACTGCTGGTGGTTGATTTCCAGTCCCACTCCGCGTCATCAGCCCGGCGCCACGCCGCATCCTCATATTTATAGCCACGCCTTTCGAACGACCTTGACGGAAACCCGGGAACCGAGTTAATAGTGTATAAACGTTCCATTGCATCGAGCGATTCGCGCACATTTTGCAATGCATCAGGCGCTTGGGTTACTGCATAGCGGAATGTTTCGCCGGCCAGGTACATTGAAGTCCACAAGCCATCATTATCAGAATCTTCCATGCTTCCGCTGGTAACATCGCCATCCTTCATATTTGAAACAGTGGCATTAAAGCCAAGCCTGATATGGCGATCGCGTACCTGTTTTTCAAAAAACATTGCTTTATCGTACAAAGACATTTCTGTAAAATTGATTTGCCCCAATCCTTTAGTGGTTAGAACAAGTACGGAATTGCCGGGGCCTTTTGCAATGCTGATCACCGTATCAGAAGGAAGCCAGCGTTTGGAGGCGTAATAATTAAACTTTCCATCTTTGCGCAATTGCATGGCGCCCCATGTTGACCCAAACCAGAGCGTGCCATCCACCTGGCTGATGGTGGTCAATTCAGTCCATGGCATTTTTTTCTGAATAGCACCGGTTTGTTTTTTTGTTTTTGCATCAATTTCAAAATAACCGTCTGCTGTGCCAACGATCAGTTTCCCGTTGGCAGGTTCAAAACAGGTTACGTTATTTCCGGTGAACACTTTAGCCAACTCTTTATTTACAGGCGAAAAGGTGAATATTGACGCATTCCCCAAAATCCAAAAGACATTATTTGCAGAGTCAAACTTGATGTCTTTTACCGCTTCACCTGATAGATCGCCTGCCCATAAATCTTTAGAATCTTTCAAAAGTTTCAGGCCTTTGCCATCTGAAATAAGGAAAGTAAAACCTTTACCGCCTGCAAAAGTTTTAGCTCCAGGCATGCTATGCTTCGAGAATAATATCCCGGCCCAGGCATTGCTTAATACGGCCTGGTCATCAATGTAAACCAACTGATCCTGGTAACTTCCTATTCCTGCAATTTTCTTATCCGAAGTTTGTTTGTCCTGTTCATCGGTAACAAGTGTTCCGGGAAAGAGCATCTGGCCGGCACGGGTACGCAGCAATCCTTTTGAGGATAGTACCTGGATATAGCCGTTTCTGTCAGAAACCACTTTCAGCAACCGTGCATCGTTATCTGTATTCAGGAATTTGATGCTGTAATCCTGGGTATAAAGATTATCTGTGTGTTGCGTGGACTGGCCTCTTGCAAAAGACAAGGTCAGAATACAAGTGATGAAAAGAAAAGTCCATTTTTTTTTACAATACATTATTTCTGATTTAATATTTTTTTAATGCTCAATGCATAACGCTTACAATTTTGCTTTAGCTGAATAACTTGAGTTCGTATAAGAACTTAGTTTAGGAAGATGTTACACAAGACAGTGTCGTTCACTGTCATGTCGAACGATAGTGAGACATCTGTGCATGATTCTGAATTTAAAAAGTCACGAGATTTATCTCTTTCATATTTGTTTTTTATATGTCTCGATAATTCTTCTTTGCGACTTATCCTTCGCCGAAATGACGTTCAATGCACTGTGTGGTTTGCAATCATCTTCATAACATAGATTTAAATCAATCCTTATTTTATTTAAATTAATTAATTATTTTAAGGTAACGGCCCATCCAATAAGGTAAGAGCCAGAACACAGGTTCGCGCTCTACATGCGGATCGCCGCTTTCTGCCAACCAGGGATTTTTATCCCACCTGACCGTAGAGCGGATACTTGCAGGAGGAAGTTTATCCACCTGGATATCTTCCATTGTTGGAACCCTTACCAATCGCACATCTTCACGCTCGCCGTGATCAATGTGCCAATCAATTAAATCAAGTGGCGTATCCTTCAAAAAACGAATGGCATTTTCGGAATTAATTTTTTTATGCCGTGCGTAGGCGTACATAAAATCAAAAAGCGGGCTGTCAGCTTTTTGATTGATGGCATACCATTCATCCATACTTTGTTCATATACCTTTCTTATGGCCGGATCGGTCTCATATTTCAGTAATATGGGAAACAAGTAACCATTCAATGTTTCGTCGAAGAAAATATACCAAGCCGGGTTGATATGGTTAAGCGAAGCGATGTTTTTCAGGTAACCTTCTTTATTGATCAGCCGTAAATATTCATTTTGATATTTCTCATCATGGGTAATGCCATAAGTGAATTTGAGAAAGGCAAGAAGCTCAAACGAATTGATACTTTTTTCAGAAGCCCACTCCGCATCACGATTGAGTTGATCAGGAGACCAAACGCCCCAACGGGTATGTAACCCGTCAACATCAATAAAATTATAATTGTGGGCTATCAGGTAGTCCATGATGTTCCGCACATGTTTCCGGATCATTTCCTTCTCCGTATCATCTGCTACCAACTCATAAAAGAAAAAATATCCCATCAGGTGGCCACACATTTCATCACTGCTGGTATCATCTTTCCATAACCATTTTCCATCAGCCGATTTATGCCAGCGTTTTTCTACCGGCTTAAACCGGGGATCTTTTACCAGTTCTTCAGCTAATTGCTTTTCAGTATACGTCCTGTTGCCATCATGCACCGAAGTACAGTCTGAAGGAACTATTGTGCGTGCAAAAAAGCCCTCGGTACCCGTTACTTCCTGCAACAATTTTAAAAAGCTGAATGCTTTCAATGCCTTTGCGTGCGCATCTTCGTCTTTGGTAACCGCATAACGGAAACTTTCCATAGCAAGATAGTTAGAGGTATACTCACCATCGTTGTCATCATCTTCCGGAGCCCATGTTGTAGTATCACCGGCAATGCGAAGATGGCATTGGCCCGCAATCCACGGATCGCGAATATGCCTTCTCATCAATACGTCATAAAAGAATGCTTCCTTGCCTGCCAGTGTCATCCCCCTTTTTTTAACAGCACTTACTCCATTGGCAGTGGCGATCCAGGCATTGCCTTCCGTATCGAAACTTATATCCCTGGCATCATCATTCATCAGCCACCGGCGGCTAAAAAGCAAAGAGTGGCTGCCATCCTGATTGTAGCTGACTATACCTTGCCGGGTGCCTACCCACATCTTACCATCCGGCGCTTTTTCTATGCAGTTTATATAAATTGTAGGGAGACCATTTCCGGGAGTAAGGGTTTTAGTCATTTTATTTTTCGTCCTTATGCTGACACCGCCCAATCCCACTGCCCAAAGTTGCGCGTTATTCAAAGCAATATCTTCCACATAAGCACTGATTAATTCAGTCGTATCCTGGTAAAGGGTATTAATTTTTTCGGAGCAATGATATAAGCCAACTTTAGTAGCTATCCACAACCCGCCGTTTTCATCAGAAATTGCGCTTTGTACAGACCTTGCGATCGGATAATTTTTCTTTTGGAAATGGTGATTGCTATACAGCCATACTCCTTTTGGCCCTAAGGCGTATATTCCTTCTTTCGATTTGCAAAGCGCGGAAACAGGCGCTTCCACACCTTCCATTTTCCGAAGCTTGTTGTCGACGAACTGATACACACCGTTCCATGTTCCCATCCAAATACCGGATTCTTTATCGGCTATAACGGCATAAGCCGGGCCACGGGAACCTTCCTCTAAGACCGGAGACCACGTATTTTTATTTTTATCCTTAATGAAAATCCCGGAGGCGGTGGCAATCCAAACATTTGAAGATCCGTCAACGGCTATACTTCGCACATCGTTATCACCCTCATTGTTTCCAACCGTAAATCCTTCGTGGTATTCCTGCCAGAACGCAGTATGGATTACTCGCAAGCCAGCATTGGAAGGTGATTGTTGTGCGTGGACAAACAAGCATAGCAGATGGAAAAAACAGATAAAAATAAATTGTTTCATAACAGGGAGCCATGCTTTAAAAAAGCGAACTATTGATGCTTTTACACTCATGGATTTGCTCTTTTCGAAACCCATTAATCTATAACTTATGTTCCGTTGTTTTTTAACACTGGTATCATGAAGAGGCAAACAATTATGTGATGCTGGATTGGTTCAACCTCATCCCAACCTTTTCCAAAAAAGAATGGCATAAGTGCCCACCTGTTTTTACACTCTGTAGATTTATTGCACTGTCAAAAGGCCTCTTCCTGGAAAGGATTAGATGAGGTCGTTAGAAGGAATGCGAATCATTTAAAAGCGATTCGCATTCCTGATAAATATTATTGCAGTAACCACATTTTTGAATATTGATCGTCAACCTGGGGAGATAACCCCTGAACTCCTTCATTATAGGCATCTACGTTTTGCCCTAATTCATTTGCAGGGTAACGGAAACGTAATGGAAACTCGTAACCGCTTAAATAGCCGTTGTTGAATATATTCGGCAGCTTTGTTCTTCTAATATCAGGGTAGGTTTCTGCAGATACAAAAAACAACCCGAGCCATTTTTGATCGGCTATCTTAGCCAATTGGCCGGCCTGGTCTGCCGGTAAAGCAATACCCGGTTGAGCGAGGTAAGTATTTATATCAGCCTCTGATATTCCCCAACGCTCCATAGAAAATCGAATTCCACTCCTATAGTAGGCATCGGCATCGCCGGTAATCATTTTTTTCGCTGCGGCTTCAGCCAGGATAAACTGTAATTCATCGCTGTTCATAATCATTGCCTTTAATAACGGATGGCTGTTTTGCCTGAATAACTTGGAAAATTTAGATACTTTAAAATTACCGTATGCACCTCCCTGAGCAGTATTCCAGTGCGCATTACCGTTTTTCCAATCTCCCGGCATACCCGCAACAAAGCCTACGTACAGTTTATTGGAATCCAACAGAACGTCTTGTGTTAAGTATTGTGCCATATCAGGGTTCGAACGGTCGATGAGCTCCCATGTAGAAGTATAGGTAAAACCATTAGGATCAGTAGTATTCACAGTAACACCGTTCAGCGCCGGGTTACTTGTCCATGGATTTTCAACAGGCGCAACCCACACTTGCAGGCGCGGATCATTTAGCGCTGTTAATTTATCAACCAGTGTTTTACAAGGCCTTCTCCTGTCAAACTCGGTACCGCCGTTATCACTTAAAGTACCACCCAGCCAGGAATTTTCTGCAAGGGTGCCGATATAGGAAATAGATACATTATCGTCTGCAGCAGTAAAAACGGGTGTGGCGGAAGTGTTCTTTACAATAGCTTCGATTTGAGCCCCGGCATCAGGCAATTTATTTGAGGCCCGCATCAATAAACGGATCTTAAGTGAATTGGCAAATTTCTGCCATTGTACCTTATTTCCTTTAAACACCAGGTCATAAGTAGAGGAAATAGTTTCTGTACCATTGGCTATCATTGTATTGGCATCGTCGAGTTCTTTCAGCAGCCCTGTATATATATCTGCCTGTTTATCATATTTCGGATACAAGATCCCTTCGCGGGCTTTCAGCGCTTCAGAGTAGTAAACATCTCCATAATAATCCGTCATAAAAGAAAATAACAACACCCTGAATGTGGTAAAAATTCCTTTGTGTGCCATAGAGCCGCGTTTGTCTGCCAGCCCGATAGCGCCATCAATCAGCTTTAAAATGTTCATGGCAGCGTACATATCATCTAATGGCTGTTTGAAAGCGGAATAGTAGTTGTCGCCACCCTGGTAATTTCTTTCCATATATTGAACAGCACCGGGTAGCCTGGAATCCATATAACCAATTTTTTGGTAAAAAAGCGCAGTTTGTTTGATTACAGATGACAGGAGATAGGCATCATTAACGTCCTCCACCGCATCTAATTGTTGCAGGCTATCGTCAGTTCTCAGTGCATCTTTACTGCATGAAGCAATTGAAATTATTAAGACGATTGCAAAAACTTTTATTGAAAATGATTTCATAATATATTCTTTGTAGTTAATACCGCAGATTAAAAATTAACGCCGAGTTTTATTCCATAAGAACGAATGCTTGGCAATGTGGCACGAAGAATACCCTGGTTGGTGCCTACCCCGCTAAATGCAGATTCCGGATCTTCATGACGTCCTGATTTATTCCATTGGAAAACATTTCTCCCGATTAATGAGAATGTCAGGTTATGCATTTTATACCGGCTGATTAATTTATCTGGCAACGTATAAGCAATTGAAATCTCTTTCAGCTTAAAGTTGGTTGCATCATAGGTGCGAGTAGAAGCAAAATCCCAGATAACATCCCCGTAACTGTTATAGGGGTATTGATAAAAAGTATTGTTCTTATCTGCACCATTAACAATATAATCCTCATCCTTGGCATCAGCAGGATCACCGGCATAATTGGGATTAACGAATACGCCTTTTGCATAGCTGGCGTCATCTACCTCGTCGGTGCGCTGGCCATCATTGTTATTATTAATGGCTTCGTATTGACTGGATCCTGCTGCAGGCCAGGGCAAGCCACCTAATGATGCATTGCGCCCGCCTTCCCAATATGGGTTATTGGTTCCTTTTGTGCCAAAGGTTGTTGCTACTCTTCCGTTTGATTCGAGGTACTGCTGGTTTACAGAAATATATTGCCCTCCCTGGCGAAGGCTGCCAACCAGGTTAAGGGAAAATTGCTTATACCTTAAAGTAGTATTGAGGCCCAATATAAAATCGGGATTGAAATTAGCTAACTGCTGACGATCGGCATTGTCGGGGCTAACCTGGAACTCTCCGCCTTCTCCATCCAACAAAGGCATTCCTTTATATTTCCCGGATTTTACTCTAAGTACAGGATTCTGTTCATAAATATTACCGATTTCTTCACCTACTGCAATTTTTACAGTTGTTTTTCCGTCATAATTAGCGAATATGTACCCATTGGGGGCGAACTTGTCTGATAACCTCGTGATGGTGGCTTTATACTTTGTAAAGGCAGCAGAAACATCCCAGTTCCAGTTTTTAGATTTTACAGGAGTTACGTTTAGACCTATCTCGTAGCCTTTACTTGTAACATCGCCAATATTGGTTAATAGCCCTGTATAACCTGTTCCCGGCACCAATGGAATATTGTCCAATTGATTTTTTTGCTCTTTTTCAAAATAAGTGAAATCAAACTTGATACGGTTTTTAAGCATCCAGACATCGACTCCCAGTTCTTTGGTAACGGAGTGCATAGGCTTTATATCAGGGTCAACAAGTGCAGTATTAAGCACCACTGTTTTTGCGGCTCCCCAATCGTTTGCTTCAAATGAATACGTATCAACTGACCTTTGTTTTAGTAATCCATTTCCTACATCTGCCCAGGCTAAACGCCCTTTTAAAAGACTAAAAATTTCGGGAAGCTGAAATGTTTCGGAAGCTACCCAGCTTAAAGACGCGGAAGGATAGAAGTACTGGATTTTTTGTTCATCATAAGCTCCGTTAAAATCCTTCCTGCCGGTAACATCCAAATACAACTGGTTGTTATATCCTAAAGTAGCAAGCGCATAAGCACTGTACCCCTGGGTTATATTGTAAGGTGTGTTGGCGCCACTGGTGATAGACAAAGTACCCGGTGCCGCGTTGGCAAGATTAAATAACGCTGGCGTACTAAGATCGCCGGCAGTGGCTTCCAGGCTGGAGGTATTTGTATAAGAATAATTGCCTCCTACCGAAGTAGATAAAGAGAATTTATTGAAGTTATTGTTATAGGTTAAAATAACATCAGAACTAGTTAACAGGTTGGCGTTGCTGCCTTGAACAAACTTTCCGTATTTATCGCTTCTTGCTCCCCAGGATGCCCTGAGCTCGTAGTTTTCTTTTACATTATCCATCCCGGTGCGTGCCAGTAAGGAAAAGTTCTTTCCCATTTGCCAGTCTAATTGCAACTTACCGAAGAAATTATCTCGGGTAAAGCGATGCAAATATTCGTAGGTGGTAAACCAGGGATTATCATTTGCAACACTTCCATTCGTGTTCATGATAGACCCGTTTTGCAAACTTCCTTCGAAGCCTGTAAGCCAGTAATCATGCATATCTGAAAGCGGCTGCAGGTTATTGGGAAAATTATAAAGCAATGAGTTTAATACACTGTTTGAACCTACGCTGTTTGCCTTGTTTGGCGAATAAGTATGAAAATAACCCGCACTTACAGAAACTCTTACGTTGTTGGTGATTTTATATTCTGTATTGAGGTTAAATGATTTTTGATTGGTTTTTGTATTCGGCATTACCCCCTTGTTATCCATATTGGACATTGAAAAGCGAAACGACCCTCTGTCGTAATTACCAAATACGCTTACACTGTTGGTGATGGTATTTCCTGTTTGAAGGTAGGCTTTAACCCTGTCTTCATGGGAAGATATTTGTGGGCCGTTTGCCCATTTTTGATTTTTTACATCCCAGTAATCGGCAGAAAAACTGCCGTCAGTTGGCGGCCCCCAGGTATCAGTATTATCATATTGCCATTCGTAAATGCGTTCTCCCTGCCCGTATTGCATTTGTTCTTCAATAAACTGGTAAGGCTGGTCTGCAAGTGCAGAGATATTGTACGATACCCCAAGCCCTTTTTGGCCACCTCTTCCAGACTTTGTAGTGATCATCACTACACCATTACCACCTTGCGCACCATAAAGAGCGCCTGCACTACCCCCTTTAAGAATAGTAACAGAAGCAATGTCTTCGGGGTTCAATTGTGAAAGAATATTTCCAAAATCAACACCGTCTTTGGGTGTAAATGTTTGGGCACCCACCGGTATACCGTCGATTACGTATAAAGGTTGCGACCTGGCAGATACATCAGCACCACCGCTGCTTAATGAAGGCAAGGCAGTGGAACCACGAACATTTACCATCACAGAAGAAGTAGGGTCGCTGCTCAGGTTAGTGAAATTCACCCCGCTCACCTTACCATCCAATGATTTCAGCACATTTGGATTAGACGCTTTCACCAGGTCTTCCGAATTAACCTCACTTACAGAGTAGCCTAATGATTTTTTCTTCCTCGAAAGGCCGAGTGCGGTTACTGTTACTTCATTTAAAGTGGAAGCCTCAGGGTTTAACGTGATGTCAAGATGGGTTTGGTCACCTACTTTCACAGTAACGGTTTTATATCCTACATAGCTGAATCTTAATTCTGCCGAAGGGGGTACAGAAATAGAAAAATTTCCGGAATTATCTGTACTTATTCCTGACGCATGTCCGACTAACGCTACCGATACTCCTGCTAAGGGGTTTCCTTTTTCGTCTTTTACTGTCCCGGTGATCCTGGCATCCTGGAAATCAAATCTGTTTCCCTTTTCAGCAGCCAATCTCATAATTTTTTCAGGCTTAAACCTGTAATGTTCCGGGCCATTATAAGAAAACCCCTGGAAAGGGATATAAATAAATGCAATCATGATAAGCATAGACATACATCTCAGACTTAACGGAAAGCAGTCATCTTTTTTTTCATTGAAAAACAGATGCGGGAGAAAAGATTTCATCGTTTTAGCATTTTTGATTAATAGAATAATAAACAGTATTGGTAATTATCAGCAATCGATTATGAATAGCAAGTAGCCTAAATTCCAAATCAAAAATAGATTTTATACATGCGCGCTTTATATTGATTGTTGCCAAATTATTGTACCATCTTATCATGTTGATTCCGGATCAAATTCGGTGAACTCTTAAGGCGAAAAACACGTTAACGGAGCCGGAAAGGTATGCTACCCGATTGTAATTTTATAAGCAATTGCGGCTTCTGCAAGTGGCGTTAAACTATTCAATAAAATATTGTAAGTACCTTTTTCAGATAACTAAGTGAAAATCCAAGGAATCTGCTAATGAACGAATGGCTGATATTCTTTCACGAAATTCCATTTAATTCAATTAATACCGGATTCAAATTGATACTGTCTTCAGATATAGAAGCGAGATATGGAAATTTAAATGAAGTAGTTTGCACTTCTCCGAAAAACCCGAGTATCCGCCGGGTTGCTGTTTCGCGCATAGTGCCATATAAATAAAAGCCTTTTAAGACCCGAAGCCATGCAACACGCTACACTGGTTGGGCACTTAAAAACTTGTTGGCAGCTTCTTCTTTAAAGTGAGCGTTCTTTCCGTCCCAGTGCAATGTCTCCTCCGGAAACCGGGCTGCAATTACGCCTAATAAAATCACTTCTGTCAACCTGGCTGAATACGAAAATGGTGCGCTGCATTTTGCTTTTCCGAGGCAGGCGTCAACAAATTCATGGTAATGTTTCGGACTTGCTTCTTCATAGCTGGCCGCAGGTTTTCCGACTGAACCGTGCGGATCGTATTGATTAATATCAATGTCCTTAAATTGATCATTGTCGATCAATTTAGGCATCTCCATAAAATGGGGCAATAACAACCGCTGCCCGTTTTCCCCTACAAACATAGAGCCTTGCTGAGGTAAAGTTGCTCCGCCTGGAAGTATCAGTTCCTCCCTGGCCTCCGACGCGCCTTCGCCATCGTACCAAATCCATTCAAGCGTTTGCGTGGTATATGCGGTGCCAGGGAAAACATAGGTCACATGATTTTTTTCCGGGTGGCCAAAATCGGTTGGCTGCCGGCAGGAATTCTTTACTGTTAAGGGAACATTCAGTTGTAAGGCATTATAGGGCGTGTCGAAAATATGAACGCCCATATCTCCCAAAGTGCCGCAACCGTAATCAATACATTTTCTCCAGTTGGTGGGATGATAAAAGCCTTCTTTATAAGGCCTTTTGCGTGCAGTGCCCAGCCAGAGATCCCAGTTAAACCCATGCGGAACAGGATCGCTGCCTTCAGGCGCCGGGCCATCATAACCCCATACTTTTGGTGACCAGGCAATTACTTTTTTCACCTTACCTATAATACCTTTTTGAATTAATACAGTGGCCAGTTTATATTCATAAAATGAATGTACCTGTATGCCCATTTGAGTTACCAGTTTTTTATTGGCAGCAACCACATTCATTTGCCTCGATTCGGATATGTAATGGGTTAACGGTTTTTGGCAGTATACGTTTTTATTCAGTTCCATAGCCATAAGCGAAACAGGTGCATGTGCGTGGTCGGCAGTAGATACCACCACGGCATCTATTTCGTTGCCCATGCTTGTAAACATTTCTTTGTAGTCAATAAATGTTTTAGCATTGGGATAAGTGGCCTTAATACTGCCTGTTTTATTGGCATCCACATCGCACAGGGCTACCACTTCTACCTCGGGATGCGAAGCAATATCGCGCAAATCACTTAAGCCCTGGCCGCCCAGCCCTACCTGTGCGATTCTTAATTTACCGCCCTGCATTTTTGCTTGTGAGGGAAAGGGTAACAGAAATGCCAGGCTTCCGGCGGCAGTAGTTTTTATAAAGCTTCTTCTTTTCATTGTGTTATGCTGTTTATTGTGAGTGTGAGTGGCCGGTTGTGAATGAGGCAGAGTATTCAACTTACTTGCCACCACTGGCAATTCACGGTGGTACTTCCGGTGCAAAATAAACTGTTTTAAATACTTTTCATAGTTCTGTGTTGTTCTTGCCTTTGTTGGATGTTGCACAACATAAAAAGGTTATGTCAACAACAGGTAGAGAAAAACGAAAGTTCACTATAATTAGCTATATTTCCTCATGAAGCCTGCAATCAATTTATGATGCGGTTATGATATGAAAGCATATTTATTGAAGACATACGTTGCCGTTTTATTGTTATTTGCAGCAGGTTGCAGAAAAGAATATAGTTATGAATATACACCCGCTAACACTTTAAAAGACGTAGAAGGTATATGCCTGCCTTCTGCAGTTCATGGCGATTTTTTTAAAAATACACGCCTGGATAATGACACCGGTTATATTGAACTGCAGGTTAATGTAATAGTCACAGGTGCCTATTTGATAACTACTGATTTGCAAAACGGGTTTCAGTTTGCTGATTCCGGAACTTTTAATGCTACCGGCCTGCAAACCGTTCACCTGAGGGCTATCGGCACTCCTGTTGATACAGGCTATACAAACTTTACCGTTTGTTACGACACAAGTTGCTGTCCCCTTAGTGTACATGTTAGTGAAGCCTCAGCAATCGAACTGCCTGATAATTCCTGGCAATACACTGATGTTTCGAATGACAAAACATATTCAGGCAATTTTAATTCTACTGAGTATTTAACCACGCCTATCTCAACTTTAGTTTCCCTGCGCAAGCTAGTAGTTACTCCTGCCGATACCAGCTTTGAGATCAGTTTTGTTTTTCCTCCAACCGGTATTGAAACCGGTTCTTTCACAACAGAAAAGGAAAATGCATGGTCTTATAGTTACAACGGTGTTTGTGTTAACTGCGCCTGGGAAGTTGCTTACGTGTTGTACGGCGCCATTAGCAATATTGTGGTTACAGATTACGATAAGCTCACTAAAACTATTAAAGGAACTTTCAGTGGTACAGCCGTAAACGGAGAAAATGAAGTGGTAGCAATAAAAGATGGAAAGTTTAAGGCTATAATAGATTAATTAAACGGTGTCATACTGTGTGTTTTCACTTCGCTGCAGATTTACTAAAGCTGTAAAATCAATTCTCTTTGCTTTCATGAAGTTCACACGTATATCATCTAACTCTTGCCGAACAAATTTTTCTGTTCTGCATTCCCTGTCTGCCACCAGGCAGGTTTCCAATCGAATGATGTTTCAAATACATTATGCATGAATTGAAGTTAAGAAATCACCGGCTTTAATACTCCGATTGACTTACCGCGCGTACGGTATCCTTGCGGGCATATATGCCCTTGGAAAGAGACCTTGCGGAGAAAATGTGCAAACATTATGAAGACCTTGCTACGATAGAAAATTGATTGGTGCTGGAATTATTCCAGCGCATATTCATCCTTTAAAATTTCAATCGTTTCTTTTATTTTATCCAATGCAGGATTATTCATAGTAATCACCTGGATTTTCAACAAAGCCCTGTAATTCCCCATGATATTAGCTAATTCCTGGTCTGTTTGTTTGGTACGATCTATTATCACAGGATTTTTATTTATTAAGGTGTCATTAAAAGAATCATAATCCTGGATTCGAATATGTTTCAGATAAAAAGGGTTAATATTCAGAGAATAAAAATCCAGTGATACGTTAGCTGTGTTAATACTTCGGGGCAACAGTACATCATAATAATCCTGAAGATGCGCAGTTAACTCCTGGTTTTCTATATATCGTAGTGCCCCTGATGATTTCATTTGATTATAAGTAGTTGTAGTTACAGGGAAATCAAACACATAAGCAAGAGGCAACAGCGTTTCCAGCACCTCTTTATTTTCAACGGTTGCATCCTGTGTAAGCATGCCCAGGAGTTTATCAAAACCTGGTTGTAAAGATTGAATATCCTTGTTTCTCTTTTCAAAAAGCAGTGAGTCTAACCGTAAGTCTGTAAGCAATTGTTTGGAAAACTGGTTAGCTTTCAGCCGCTCCATATACTCCTCTCTTTTATTATCAACAAAAAAACCTGCGATAATTGCGAGAAACAACATAATAAAATCAAACAGGTAATGATTCCATTTTTTTGAATGGTTTTCTGCAGGTGCAGTTTCTAAGAATCCATCTTTCAATTGCTGATTATCTATATTCTCCTGGTGTATTTGTTTGGCGGCTGATGATACCGCTTCTGTTACTTTTTTATCATTGGTCTTTTGCGTGCTGCTTTGTGTATTTTTTGAAGAAGCAGTTTTGCTTTCAGTTCTTTTGCTGGTATAATCTCTACTCATAAGCGATGATTAAATGAATATATCAATACGGTAAGTAATGATGCAAACTTTCAAACTGCATTTTGTGAAGCTGAACTTAATATTCTTTGCTTTCAACTAATTCAATGATCCGTGCTTGGGGACTTGTTATAATTGTTCCTTCAACTCTACTCCATAACTTTTGCAACGCTGTTCTATTGCATTTCTGAAGGCTTAATAAAAGTACAAACTTTAATATAGATGCGGCGAAGTTGTAAACTTCCCGAGGCACCCGAGTACTTTGCCGGTTGCGGGAAGAACATTTATACCAGGCAAGAGAGAAATGTTATCTGTTATATTCCTTTTCAATTTCAGTCATGATCTTTTTCATCTTAGCTATCGTTGCATCGTATCTGCCGGTAATTTCACTTGTAAAACTTAATACTTTACTTATATAATGCGCTTCTTCTGTAGTCAAAATTTCTGTAAGATTATCAGTGGAATCTGTAATGCGATGAATTGTTCTTTGGAGGTATTGAAACAAAATATTCTTACGGTCAACATAATTGCTTGTAGCGGAAAGTAAGGACGGAATATTTTCCTGGTACAAATCCAAAATGTCGTTTTGCAAACTGTCGTTTTCTATAAATCCCAATTTACCAGATGATTTAAAACCTTCAAACCTGCCGTTATTAGGATTTAAGGCTGTTGTATTATAAATCCAATTGGAATAATACACCACACTATCACTATCTAATTTCTGCCCAAGCTTTGTATGCTTAATATAACTAAACGCTACCTGCTGCATTTCGTATGAATGCCTGTCTTCCTGCATTTCAGCAATATCAGCAGTGAGGTCTTTCTGCAAGCCAAGTAAAAATATCTTTACATCTTCCTGCTGGTGGCTATGCTCACTTCTGTTATGAAACCAGATGGAAACAGTTACTGCAAAAACAATAATAAAGATCTCCACTATAATCTCTTTCAGTTTATGCCAAAGATCAAGCTCTGTGGCTCTCCATGTTTTGTAAATCTTTTTAGTGTGTTTTGCTATTTCGTTTTCTGCCATTATTTGCGTTTACGCGCAAAGTAAAACATTATTCTTCGCGCTATAATTTACCAACAGCAAAAAAGCATTTGGGATGCGCATCAGTTCCTTCGCAGCAATGCCTCTTAGTCTTGGCTTGTACGCTGGAAGCATGTTGATATAACCAATTATAATGACCTTGAAATTATTTATTCATTAATTTTTTACCAAGGCTTTGAATTTCCTGGGGTGTTTTACCTTGCCCATCTCCACTTTGCACGAAATAAAATATTTTTAAATGGTTATTTTTAATACCTATATATTTCTTAACAGTTTTATCTCCATTATATGACTTTGCCATTTTTGTTGTTACAGGTATTTCCAAACCATTGGCAAGCGCAAGAGATATTTCAGTTTCATTATCATTATTTCTGGCATCTGCAAAAATTGCAGCAAACTCTTTTCCGTTATCTACATTTACTACATAGGCCATATCGCCCAACTTAATTCCTTTGTGCTTCCAACCTGGACTTATAGCAATATAGGGAACAGTTTCAGCATCTGCATAGCGGTCCGGATCTCCTTCAGCTTTTGTTTTGTTATACACTGTAGTTTGAGAAACAAAATAGCCATCCGGAGTAATATAGCCTTCATAAAAAGTTTTATCTGCGGACAATTTTTTAGCAATGCCATAGCCCCTGTTGCCTGTTTTAGAAAAATGATTTTGTGTTGCTTCAGCCTGGCTTATTCCGCCATTCAAATTATTATCAATGCCCTCATTATTTGGATGGTAAGCATGCTTCGCACCATCAAGATCTAAGGCAAGTTTGTTGGTAAGAAGATATTTGCCTGAATCAATAGCTGTTGCTTGAGAAAATAGTTTACAACAACTTAATAGGAGTAAACAATTAAGTAATAGCGTAGTTCTCATGGCAATTGTTTAGTAAATGAAGTTAATGCATTTTTAATGGAGTAGGTTTCTTGTATTACTACTACAATAATATTCTTACCTGCGAAAGAGACATTGCTGAAAGGAAATTAACCTTCAAACCCGGTCCATCACCACATTCCGAAGACCGTTATAAAACAAGAAACCGCCTCAAATTTATCTTTTGAGACGGCCTCTTTAAAATTTCGGCTAAAGCCGTTTGGTGATCCCGCTGGGACTCGAACCCAGGGCCCCAACATTAAAAGTGTTGTGCTCTACCAGCTGAGCTACGAGATCATCCCCTTTTGTTTTTGGGAGTGCAAAAATAGCCGTAAAATATATTGCGCCCAAACTTAAATAGCATCTTTATATTTATTCGTGAATATTTACATTTCTACAACCTTTACAAGTGATTAAATTTGCAGGCAAAGAATTGGTATGTCGTTTTTTACAGATAAAGTTATATTGGTAACAGGCGGAACAGATGGAATTGGTAAAGCACTCGTTTATTCGTTGATGCAACAGGGCGCTAAAGTGGTTACCTGTGGGCGCAACTATGATAAGCTATATCATTTGCAAACTGTTTATGCCGGTAGGCCTTTGCTTGCCTTATCTGCAGATGTGAGCAATGAGATAGATTGTAAGAATATGGTCAACCAGGCCATCACCACATTTGGAACAATTGATATACTCATTAATAATGCGGGCATTTCAATGCGGGCCTTGTTTAATGAAACAGACCTTGAAACAATTCGCCGTGTAATGGATATTAATTTTTGGGGTGCTGTTTATTGCACCAAATATGCCTTACCGTATATCCTGAATAACAAAGGAACTGTTGCAGCCATATCCTCAATTGCAGGTTATCGCGGGTTGCCGGGCCGCAGTGGTTATTCTGCTTCAAAATTTGCCTTGCAAGGCTGGATGGAAGCGTTGAGAACAGAACTTCTGGAAAGCGGCACAAATGTAATGTGGGTTTGTCCCGGCTTTACCAAATCTAACATACGCAATGTTGCATTGAATAAAAATTCTGAACCCCAGGGGGAAACACCACTGGATGAAGAAAGCCTCACAAGTCCTGAAGAAGTTGCAACGCAGATTTTAAATGCCATTGAAAAAAGAAAACGCACACTTGTTTTATCAGGCCAGGGAAAACAAACAATTTTTTTAAACCGTTTTATGCCCGAGCTTGCAGATAAATTAGTGCATAAATTCTTTTTCAAAAAAGGAATTCTCGTTAAATAAAGTGAATGCCTGTTACATCCATGCCTGTTGTTACACTATCTACTGATATAGGCCAGGGCGACTATGTTGTAGGCGCCATTAAAGGCCAACTTATTAAAGCCGTACCTTCTGTTTGCGTTATTGATGTTACCCATCAGCTGATTGCAAATAATTATTTACATGCGGCTTATGTTTGTACCAATGCTTTTGCATTTTATCCTGCAAACACCTATCATCTTGTAATTATCAATTTATTTGAAAAAGCACCTGATCATTTGTTGTTTGCAAAACACAAAAATCAATACATTATTTGTCCCGATAACGGCATCCTTACCATGATTGCCGGTGAAAAACCTGAAGAAATTTTCTCTATTAAAATAACAAAAGAAAATACATCAGGTGTATTGAGTTGCACTGAAGCATTTGCAAAAGCATTAACTGCAATGGAAGATGGCGCAAGTTTGAAAACCATAGGCTCAACCCTTACTGAAATTGAAGAGAAATACCCTTTTCGTTCAACCGTGGGCCCCGACTGGATCGACAGCCAGATAATATTCATCGACCAGTTTGAAAATGTTGTTATCAATCTCACCAAAAGAGAATTTGAAGAACACCGCAAAGGCAGAAAATTCCGCATTGTTTTACCTGCGCGTAATGATGGCGGCATAACAAACATCAGTGAAAACTATGCATCGGTTGAACAGGGTGAAAGGCTAGCCTGGTTTAATTCAGCGGGCTACCTTGAGCTGGCAATCAACAAAGGCAATCTTGCGGGTTTGTTTGGCTTAAAACGCTTTTCCGGCGGCATAAATTTAAACACGTTGCCCAGCAATAAATTGATGTACGAGCGCGTAAAAATCTTTTTTGAATAAGGTTATGCGTTTCCAGTCTTACTTTAATACAGCTACAAAGATTATACAATTGCATGATGGTGCTCTTCCATTACAGCATTTCCTGAAACAATATTTTGCGCATCATAAAAAACATGGCTCGAAAGACAGGAAAATTATTACGCATTTATGTTATAATTTTTACAGGCTGGGAAAAGCTTTTATTAATTTCAACATAGAAGAAAAATTAAAGCTTGCCATTTTTATTTGTAATGATACGATTGAAGACTGGAAATTTTTATACCAGGATGAATGGTTGAACAACCACAGCAAAACATTAGATGAACGGCTTGCTTTCATTCAAATAAAATATGCTTTCTTACCCGATAATGTTTTTCCGTATAAAAATGAAACAAGCAAATCATTGAACAATGAAACCTTTACGAAATCTTTTTTTATACAACCCGATGTTTTTTTACGCATAAGGCCGGGTTATGAAAACACCGTCATCAATAAACTTCAACAACACAATATTCGGTTTAATAATATTGAAGAAAATTGCATCAGCCTCTTTCCTTCCACCAACATCAGTACAATTATAAATATTGATGAGGAAGCTGTTATCCAGGATTATTCGTCACAGAAAATAAAAGCGTTTCTGAGGATGATACAATCAATAGCCGGAGATAAAAAATCAGGAATCAAAGTTTGGGATTGTTGTGCAGGCAGCGGCGGTAAGTCGCTACTGGCATATGATACAATAAAGAACATCGAACTAACCGCCTCAGATATTCGCCCATCCATTATACAGAACCTTAAACAACGTTTTGCAAAAGCTCATGTAAAAAATTATAAGGCTGCCGTAAGCGACCTCGCTAACAAATCGCAAATTCCCAATTCCCGGTATCTAGTCACAAATTCCACCTATGATGTAATCATCTGCGATGCCCCTTGCACGGGGAGTGGCACCTGGAGCAGAACACCTGAACAATTGTTTTTTTTTGAAAGTAAAAAGATTGATGAGTATGCTTTAAGGCAGCAAAAAATTATAAGCAATGCAATTCAATCTTTAACGAACAACGGTTTTTTTCTTTACATAACCTGCTCCGTGTTTGAAAAAGAGAATGAAGCAATCGCTGATTTTATCCGGCAGCAATTTGAGCTTGAATTATTAAACATGGAACTGATAAAAGGATATGATAAAAAAGCAGATACCATGTTTGCAGCCTTGTTTAGGAAAGTTACTATTCTCTGATACATTACTGTAATAGATTAGTTTCCATTTTCATCTTCGCTTACTTCAATAGCTTCATCTGTAGCATTGGCAATAATGCTGGTACTCATTTTACGCAAAGGATTACTATGGTTTTCATCATATAAGGCACGGCGTTTAATTATATCAATACATTCAAAAACCGAAGCAAGAAATGATGATGCATCGGCCTTGCCTTTGCCGGCAATATCAAAAGCAGTTCCATGATCCGGGCTTGTTCTTACAACCGGCATACCCGCTGTGAAATTTATGCCATCACCAATTGCCAGCGATTTAAACGGTATTAAACCCTGGTCGTGATACATAGCAAGCACAGCATCAAATTGTTCGTATTGCCCTCTGGCAAAAAAAGCATCGGCGCTAAATGGTCCGAAAGCAAGCATACCTGCATCTTTCGCTTCTTTAATTGCCGGCTTTATTATCGTTTGTTCTTCATCGCCAACCAGTCCTTCATCACCTGCATGCGGATTAAGGCCAAGCACAGCGATTTTTGGTTTTTCAATTCCGAAATCGCGCTGTAAACTTCCGTTTAAAATATTCAGCTTGCTTATTATACTTGCTTTTGAAATATTGGCAGCCACATCTTTAACAGGCACATGTTCTGTAACGAGCGCTACACGCAGGTTTTGAGCAACCATCAGCATTACAACATCATTCAATGCGAATGCATGTTTTAGATATGGCGTATGCCCGGTAAAATTAAATTCGGCCGACTGTATATTTTTTTTATGCAAAGGCGCAGTTACGAGGCCATGTATTTGCCCCTCTTTTAAAGCATCTACAGCATGTTGTAAAGACAGCCTTGCATATTTTCCGCCGGTTTCATTCAGTTGACCGCTTGTAATAGAAACCTCTTCATCCCAGCAATTATAAATGTTAAGCTGTTTATTGTTAATTCGTGAAAAATCTTTCACAGATTGATAGATAAAATTGATTTCAGGCATAGATTTCCTGTAAAAATTTATGCTCTTGTTGCTCGCAAAAACCACCGGCGTACATTGTTCAAGAATACGGTTATCGCTTAAAGTTTTTATTATGAGTTCAATGCCAATACCGTTAATATCGCCACAGGTAAATCCAATTAAGGGTTTCTGCTGTTCCATATTCATATCTTATTCTTTGCAGTAAAAGTAATTTAATCTGCAATATAGCATGCGGGCATAATTTTTCTTAACTGCTATTTAAGCCGTATGCTTAAATTCAATCACTTACAATCGCCTGACGCAGTTAAAATTAACCGGGACAAACAAAATTCCGCTGGCTTGAATGCTTTGTATTACAAACTTTGCAACACCGCAATTAACTTCAGTCGGGCAACATTGCCCTCATATCTTCCAGGCGAAGAAGAGCTTTGATTGCACTGTTATTTACCAAGATTAGGGTTCGGTATTTCCCCCGGTTTTAAAAATAAACAAACAAATTTTTTGAAGCCTCCTGCCGATTTGCAAGTCGCGCTTTTAAAATTCTTGGCTTAATTGTTGAAAAATACCTTGATAATAAAATAAACAATCATGAAAGAGATAACAAAAGCAGTTTGCATGAAATTCTTTTTGGTCCTGGTTGCCATTTTTTCAATGGCCGTATTGGTACAGGCACAAGATGCTGCAGGTTCAAGCAGTTCTAAAGTTACCACTACAACCACTCAAACAACATGGTATGCGCAACCATGGGTATGGATTGTAGGTGCAGCCGTATTTATTTTGATATTGGTTGGCTTATTGAAAGGAAATTCAAGCTCAACTACCGTTACAAAAACCACAAGAACAGAAACAGATATATAGTTTGTGAATTAGTGAGTATAAGAGGCTGCAACACAGCCTCTTTTTTATTTTGTGTCGTATGACCATTTAACCCAAATGGCGCCCCAGGTAAACCCGCCGCCAAATGCAGCAAGTACAATATTATCGCCTTTTTTAAGTTGCTTTTCCCACTCCCATAAACAGAGTGGAATGGTTGCCGCCGTTGTATTGCCATACCGTTGAATATTGATCATCACTTTATCTTTTGAAAGACCCATGCGGTTTGCCGTGGCATCTATAATTCTCAGGTTGGCCTGGTGTGGCACCAGCCAGGCAACATCATCTGCAGAAAGATGATTTTTTTCCATGATTTCAGCACTCACATCTGCCATTCCTTCAACGGCATGTTTGAAAACAGCTTTGCCTTCCTGGTAAATAAAATGTTTTTTGGCTGAAACGGTTTCTATTGTTGCAGGTTCACGGGAGCCACCACCTTTCATATGAAGATAAGTTTCCCCATTACCATCTACTTTTAATATGCTATCTAAAATACCTGTTTCATCTGTTGACGGTTCAAGCAAAACGGCACCGGCCCCATCACCGAATATGATACAGGTAGCCCTGTCAGTATAATCAACAATAGCACTCATTTTATCAACGCCAACCACAATCACTTTTTTATACCGGCCACTTTCAATAAAAGAAGCACCTGTAGAAAGGGAAAATAAGAACCCACTGCAGGCAGCACTTAAATCAAAACCCCAGGCATTTCTTGCGCCTATCTTAGCGGAAATAATATTTGCCGTAGAAGGAAAGACCATGTCGGGCGTAACCGTACCAACAATAATACAATCAATTTCCAGCGGGTCTAAATTCTTTTTTTTGATTATTTCCTGAACAGCAGGTATAGCCATATCGCTGCTGGCCTTACCGGGCTCTCTTAAAATTCTCCTTTCGCTGATACCTGTTCTTGTTCTTATCCATTCATCATTCGTATCAACCATTGTTTCCAGTTCTTTGTTCGTTAACCTGTACTCCGGAACATAACCGCCTACAGCAGTGATGGCTGCAGTTAATTTATTCATATTTAAAAAGATTGTGCGTCAAAAATATTGAAATTATAATTACTCGTGTTAAGTTAAGCTTGCGTTGCCGGTAGCAAATCGTGCGTAAATCCCCAGATTGCCTGGTTACTCACAACTGGCCACTCACTTGAAAAACTGCTGATTTGCTGGTTTATATTTTGGTTTATCAAAAATCGCCTTGTTATTTGGAAAGTTCTTCAAACATTCCTGTCTGTTTATTCTTGCGCACATTGTCAGCAGAAAAATATTTGCCGTTCATGGCTATATAGATACCACCGGGCAGTGTTTGCACAAAAGCCAGTGCGCTGCCAAGGTTAAACAAACCGTCTGAACTGCCAAATTTGTAAGGTATCATAGCACCGGTAAGCACAATGGTTTTATTTTTTATTTTTCCTGCTAATACGGTTGCTGTTTCGGCCATGGTATCGGTACCATGCGTTATAATAATTCTATCTTCTTTGGCAGTTTCGCAATGGTGGGCAATTAACTGCCTGTCTTCATTGGTCATGCCGAGGCTGTCAATCATCATCAGCGTTCTTATTTCAACATTAATATTACTGCGGCCAAGTTTAAGCATTTCAGGTAAATGTGAATCTTTAAAAAACAATTCGCCCGTTAACTCATTATACTCCTTATCAAATGTACCGCCGGTGATGAATATGCGTATTGACATAGCGTAACTGAAAAGTAAGAAAGTAAAAGTAAAAAGCTTATTGTTCAGAAACATAAAAAACCGTTCGCAATATATTAACAGGCAAATAAATAATTGCCATCCGAGCTGTTGCCAGTGTTGAATTGTTAATGATTTAAATTGAAAATTCCTTTGCTTTTAACAACGAGTGGATATTTGGCAGTAATTTTCCGTATGAAAATTTTATTCAATAATTAAACAACGACCTTGTTATATGAATAATCCAAAAAAGTTCAGAAGGCAATTTTTAAAAGATTCAGCTAAAGCATCCGGCTTGATGATCATGTCTCCTTTCATCGATAAAACAAAATTTACGGCGCCTGCTCAAAAACAAAATAAAATAACTACAGTGGCCAATCGTATAAGATTTGCAGTGATCAATATTGATCATCCACACATTTACGGCATGACAGATGCAATTAAAAGAGGTGGCGGTGAACTGGTGGCATTGTATGCTAAACAAGCTGACCTGACTGCAAACTTTTTAAAAGCTTATCCCGAGGCCAGGTTAGCAAAAAGTGAGAATGAAATTTTAGAAGATAGTTCCATACAGTTGGTGTTGAGTTCAGGCGTACCCGATGAGAGAGCACCACTGGGTATAAGGGTAATGCAACATGGCAAAGATTATTTAACCGACAAACCGGGTATCATCACTTTAGAACAGCTTGCGGAAGTTAAAAAGGTTCAAAAAGAAACAAAACGAATTTACTCTATAATGTACAGTGAACGTTTTGAAAATAAAGCCACAGAAAAAGCCAGTCAATTGGTAAAATCGGGTGCAATTGGTGGTGTAATTCAAACCATAAATATAGCACCGCACAGAATCAGTAACAATATTGGGAACTCAGGGTTGGCAGTAAGGCCGGATTGGTTTTGGGACAAAAAAAGATATGGCGGAATTCTTACTGATATTGGTTCTCATCAGTTTGACCAGTATTTGCACTTTACCGGTTCTACTGAAGCGCAGGTATTAACGTCGCAGGTTGCAAATGTTCATCATCCTGATAAACCTTTATTTGAAGATTTTGGCGATGTGATGTTAAGCGGCAATGGCGGCGCAGGCTATATAAGGGTTGACTGGTTTACACCGGATGGTTTAGACACCTGGGGCGATGGGAGATTGTTTATATTGGGAATTGATGGGTATATCGAGGTGAGAAAAAACACTGATATAGTTTCAGGCAACAAGGGTGGCAATCATTTATACATGGTTAATAAAAAGGAAATGGTACATATAGATTGCAATGATGTAGTATTACCCTTCGGTCCTTTGTTTGTTGATGATGTGCTTAACAGAACCGAAACTGCAATGACGCAGGCGCATTGTTTCCTCGCGACTGAACTGGCATTGAAAGCACAAAAAAATGCACACGTGATGGCATTAAAAAAATAAGATTTTATAGCAGTTCATTCAATATCTAATGAGGAAGAAATATGCGCATTCTTGTTGATTAGTTCAGCAGGTATATTCGACTAATTTTCCCTGACGTCGTGAAGATTTTTATTGCAATTAAGAATTCTTTCCTTTTAGCATAGGTACAAAAGAAAAATAGTCAAACCATTCTTCTGTGTAATTGCCATCTGCTTTTTTAGTAATGCGCAACATGCGTTGCTTATCTCCCTCGTTCACCGGCAAAACCATTAAGCCACCGGTTTTTAATTGCTCCACCAGTTTGGGAGGGATAAAGGGCGCGGCAGCCGTAATCAATACTTTATCAAAAGGTGCATAAGTGGGGAGGCCTTCAAAACCATCGCCGTAAAAAAATTTTATGTTCGGATATCTTGCCTTAAAGAAAAATGTTTTGTTTATATCGTACAGTTTTCTTTGGCGTTCTATTGTATAAATCCAGGCGCCCAGTTCTGCAAGGATGCTTGCCTGGTAAGCACTGCCGGTTCCTATTTCCAGTATTTTATCGCCGCGGCGAACGTTTAATAATTGCGTTTGATAAGCTACGGTGTAGGGTTGTGAAATGGTTTGATCCGCAGCGATTGGAAAAGCCCTGTCTTCATATGCAATTTTATCGAATGCAGAATCTAAAAAAAAGTGACGTGGTATGTTGTACATTGCCTCGAGCACCACTTCCGAAGTAATTCCCTTTTTGCGTAATGAGTCAATTAGTTTTTTTCTTAATCCTTTGTGCTGATATGTATCTTCCAACTTTCGCATTCTGCAAACGTAAAAAAAAGCTGCGAGCCATGTGCCATCAGTTATAGGCTAAAGAGCAGCATTTGTTCTGTATTTTCCTTTGCGTGGAAAAAGCATTTCTGCAATAAAGATAAGTACCAGACTAAGCGCTGTAGTTGCTGTTACTTTGCCGATGAAGAATAAGAAATCACCAAAGTCCATCCATTCCAAAAATACCAGTAAGGATATGTGCATGAATGTAAGTATAAGTACATAGGTTGCATATGAGCCCCAGCCCATGCTTTTGGCCGATGGCTCGGCAAAGCTTAATTGTGTTGTTTCCTGCGGTATAAGCAGGTTTAACAAAAAAGGGCGCAAGTAGGCGATTAATATACAAGGTGCTGTATGCAAACCGGGCGTGCCGCTGAAATAATCGTAGGTTAAACCAAATACAAAAGCAAGCAACATTATACCGGCCCGGCTTATTTTAAAAGGCAACCATAAAATAAAAAGGAAATAAATATAGGGCTTTACAAACTGGTGAATTGACGGCACCTTGTTAAATACATAAACCTGCACCAGTATAAACAATACAAAGCGGATTATATTTTTAAGGAGGCTGGTCATTATTGTTTTGGTGTTTTAGCTTCTAATTGTTTCTGCTCTGTCCATATCATATTCTCAACAACATAAGCAAATTGAAGATTGTAAAAATCGGTGGCTGTCTTCACTTTAAGTTCGAAAAAACCGCTTGCAGGGTCGCCGCCCATACCGGCAATAGTGCCCACCATAATTCCTTCGGGATAGCTGCCTGATAAATTACTTGTAACAATGCTGTCGCCTGCTTTTACTTTAGCTGATTTAGGAACATTGTGCATGGTTACATAACGCGGGTCCCTTCCATCCCAGTCAACAATGCCGGTATAAGAACCACGCAACGTCATTGCGCTGACTTTTGAGTTGCGGTTAAGCAGGCTCATAACCCGGCAATAATTGCTGCTTGTGTCTATCACTTTTCCAACAATACCTCTTGGGCCTATCACACCCATATCTTTTGTAATGCCCTGCTTGCTGCCACGGTAAAGCGTGATGTAATTATTTTGTTCTGATACGCTGTTGTTGACAACCTTAGCCGGCAGAAATAAAAATTTTCTTACACGGCCTGATGTATCTTTTATTAAAGAATCAATTTTTATGACTGTTGAAGTATCCGGTGTGTCAAAACTCGATCTCAGCAGGCCGCGCAATTCAGCGTTTTCAGCAGTCAGGTCTTCATTGGTTTTTTTAAGCCTGAAATAATATTCTATGCTGTTGTACTGTGCTCCTACCTTGCCTGTGGTTTCATTTGCAATGTTAGAAAACACCACATTATAAGTTTTATTATAATTGATGAGAATACCCAGCGAAACCCCCATCAGTATAAGGAATAAAAACAAGTTGAAGAAATGACGTATGAATGCAATTATGTTCCGCATCAAGCCCCTCCCAGCCTCTCCGCCGAGGCGGAGAGGAGATAGAACGTTAATTTTTTATTGGTCGTTTGCCATTTATGGTTTGTAAGCCTTCCATGTGGGAAGACTTAGATGAGTTTCTTTACTTCATTACAAAAGGATAACGTTGATAATTTTTTAATGCCAGGCCTGTTCCTCTTACAACACTTATCAGCGGGTCTTCTGCAATATGAACAGGCAGTTTTATCTTCTGGCTTAAACGTTTATCCAAACCACGCAGCAAAGCACCTCCGCCGGTTAGGTATAAACCCCGCCGATAAATATCTGCAGCAAGTTCAGGCGGCGTTGTTTCCAAAGCTTTCAAAATTGCCTCTTCAATTTTAAAGATCGATTTATCCAGTGCTTCAGCCACTTCCTGGTAGCTTACCATAATTTGTTTTGGAATGCCGGTAACAAGATCGCGGCCATTTACAGGCATATCTTCCGGTGGCACTTCCAGGTCTTTCATGGCAGCACCGATAGTTATCTTAATCTGCTCTGCTGTACGCTCGCCAATCAGTAAGCTATGGTAGCGGCGCAATGCTTCCATAATATCAGCCGTAAATTCATCGCCGGCTATACGAATGCTCTGGTCGCATACAATACCGGCCAATGCAATTACCGTAATACCGGTTGTGCCACCACCGATGTCTATTATCATGTTGCCAACCGGTTCCTCCACATCAATACCAATACCCAACGCAGCACTCATGGGTTCGTGTATCAGGTAAACTTCGGTTGCACCAGCCTGTTCGGCGCTATCGCGAACTGCACGTTTCTCAACTTCGGTTATGCTTGAAGGAATACAGATCACCATTCTCCACCTGGGCGCGATCAATGGTTTTTTAGGATAGATCATTTTGATCATTTCCTTTATCATTAATTCAGCCGCATTAAAATCGGCAATAACACCATCTTTAAGAGGACGAACGGTACGGATGCTTTCATGTGTTTTTTCATGCATCATTAAGGCACGTTTACCAACAGCAAGCACTTCTTTCGGATTATTTCTGTTTAAGGCCACAATTGATGGTTCATTCACCACCACTTCATCATTGTGAATGATCAGGGTATTTGCGGTGCCAAGGTCAATCGCAATTTCCTGTGTGAAAAAATTAAAAAGTCCCATTATATAATTAGTTACGAATGTTTTTTTTATTGATGCCGCAAAGGTGCAGGATATAATTCGAATTTACAAAGCGTGAATATTTCTATTTCAGGGGTTTTTGTTAATATGCACAGATGTTATTTTTTTTAGTTCCAAACTTTTTTTGGTAAGCAGCGATAGAAGTGCTATTGAGCTTCGTTGTGTCACTCCCTTGTACTGCAGGAATTCTGTTGGCCAAAGTCAAAATTTAAAAATTCAAAATAACCACTCACATACTTACTTTTTACTTTTGAATTTCTACTTTTTAATTAGCTGAATTCATATCCTATATCACTTCTGAAATACATTCCTTCAAAATGAATATTGGCAAAAACGTTTTTTGAAAGTTGCACAGCATTAGCAATATTTGAGCCAAATGATGTAACTGCTAAAACCCGTCCACCGTTACTCACAAGTTTTTCATCAGCATCTAATTTTGTTCCTGCATGAAAAATAATAGTACCCCTATTTACGTTGGCCGGCAAATTTATCAGCTTACCCTTTTCATAAGCACCGGGATAACCACCGCTTACAGCAACAACTGTTGCACATGCTCTTTCATCGACTGCAATAACAACATCTTTTAATGTATTATTATACACCGCTAAAAATAATTCTACCAGATCGTTTTCCAGGCGTGGCATTACTACTTCTGTTTCAGGATCACCCATTCTGCAATTGTACTCAATAACAAAAGGCTTATCGCCTACTTTTATCAATCCAAAAAATACAAAGCCATTGTAAATAATGTTTTCTTTTTGCAAACCATTTATGGTTGGCTGAATAATATGTGTTTCGATCTTCTGTAAAAAATCATCAGTTAAAAAAGGTAACGGGCTTACACAACCCATGCCCCCGGTATTCAAACCTGTATCACCAACACCAATACGTTTATAATCTTTTGCATGGCCGATGATCTTATAATCCTTACCATCAGTTAAAACAAAAACACTTAATTCAATACCGTCTAAATATTCTTCAATCACCACTTTGCTTGATGCTTCACCAAACTGCTGATGAATGATCATTTCTTCAAAAGCATTCAATGCATCCTTTGTTGTTTGTGCAATTACAACGCCTTTGCCCGCAGCTAAACCATCAGCTTTTAAAACGACCGGTGTTGCATGTTGTTGAATGTATTCTTTGCCTTCGTTAAAATTTTCTTTTGTAAATTCTGCATAAGCAGCCGTTGGAATATTATTGCGCTGCATAAATTTTTTGGAGAAAGCTTTGCTGCCCTCAAGCTGCGCACCGTTTGCAGAAGGCCCGATAACAATTATATGTTTGGTTGATTGATCTTTTTTAAGCGCATCAAACACACCATTCACCAGCGGGTCTTCGGGGCCTACAACGATCATTTCAATATTGTTGTCAACAGCAAATTTTTTGATGGCATCAAAGTCGTTTACTCCAATATTTATGTTTTTTCCGCATAGCGCAGTGCCCGCATTACCGGGGGCAATAAATAAGTTTGAACAGTGTTTGCTTTGTGCCATCTTCCAGGCCAATGCATGTTCCCGGCCGCCACTGCCCAACAACAAAATATTCATGAAAAAATAATTAGGCGGCGAAAGTAAAGGTTTTGCTAAAAACCGGCTTGTAATAAAATTATTTTTGTTGTAATGCTTTTTCTACTTCATGCCGGTAACTGCGGCTGATGGGAATTTCATATTTTCCAATCTGAATTAGTTCAGGAGTGAATGATTCTATCTTTTTCAAAGACACAATAAAAGAACGATGAATACGGATAAATAAATCTGAAGGCAGATTTTCTTCAATAGAAGATATTGCCTGCTTGGTAATAATTGTTTTTTCTTTAGTAACAACCTTAATATAATCTTTCAGGCTTTCAATGAACAATATATCGTCAAAGTTTACTTTAATATTTTTTCTATCGGCCCGCAAATAAATAAAACAATTTGAAGATTCATTTGAGGGCGAAAATTTAAAGTTGAAATCGTTTTCAGTAACCGTAATATTTAAGCGCAACACTTTGTTTACAGCCTTTAAGAAACGATCAAAAGAAATGGGTTTTAATAGATAATCTACCGCATCCAGTTCAAAACCATCTACGGCATATTTTCTGAAAGCTGTTGTAAAGATCACTTTAGGTGGATTAATCAATGAACGCATAAAATCTGTACCCAATAACTGCGGCATTTGTATATCAAGAAAGATCAGGTCAATTTTAGTATGCTGAAGAATGGATAAAGCATCTACAGCATTATTTACCGATGCTTTTAACTCCAAAACCGGTACAGATGAAATATATTTTTCAATAACCTGCAAAGCCGGCGGCTCATCATCAACTGCGAGGCAAATTATTTTTTTATCGTTAAGCACGTTTAAAAATTGGTTTAAGCTACAACTTTTTGCTGCATTTCATATAAAGGAATTTGCATATTCACCGTAAAGGTATTTACAGTTGATTCAATGGTTAATAAATGATCTTGCGGATATAACAACTCTAATCTTTTCTTCACGTTATTTAAGCCTATTCCTTTTTTTGTTGCAACAGGGCCTGCTGCAGGTGTGTTATTTGTCAAAGTAAAATGCAGCACTTTTTCATCTGCCTGGATAGATAATTGTATCCATGGATCCTTCAGCATTTTACTAGCACCGTGTTTAAAACTGTTTTCTATAAAAGGTATCATTAATAAAGGCGTTATCATTTTATTTCGAGGGTCGCCTTCAATACTAACAATGATATCAAGACGCTGGCCATAGCGAACTTTTTCCAATTCAATATAATCTTGTAACATGGTCATTTCTTTGTGCAATGGCACCAGCGGTTGTTCGCATTCATGAATCATGTAACGTAATAACATTTCTAATTTTTGCACGAGACCTTGCGCCTGCGGTGGATTTGAAAGAATAAATGCATATATATTATTAAGGGTATTAAATAAAAAATGCGGATGCACCTGCGCTCTTAATAACTGTAATTCCGCATCAAGGTTTTCTTTTAGCAATGTGTCTTTTTGCCATTCTTCAATATACCATGTTTTTAACGCTTTAATTATAAAAAACACAAGGCAAATAAGCAGTCCGCCCCTGGTAACAAAAGATATAAAACCTACCCACAAATGCAAAAAATCAAAGCTTTTATAACTAGCAACATCAACATAAAGAACTTCTATGCCCGAAATAAGTATAAACCCGGTTATAAACAGCAGGTATTTTTTCTTATATAAAAAAATGGGAACCAATAAATAAACAACCACGTAACAAGTAGCAATTGCACCTGGAAAAACCCTTAGTAGTTTTAAACATCTTGTTTGTAAGTTGAGCCAGAAATCGGCCTGGATATTACTGTTATTGTATAAAAAAATCACAACCGAGTATGTATACCAGCATAACCAGAAACAGAAATGGCGTAAAATGCGGATAGCAGCTTTGTTTGAAAATATAAATTTATATATGCCCGAATGCATACGCAGGTTCGATTGTGTTATTAATTTTTTCTTTAGGAAAATTTGCTGATACCAACAAAGACATTGTAATGATAAACCTGCCTTTTTCTTCTTCGGCAAAACCGAGTGTATAACTGTTTTCGTAAAAAGTTTCCAGCCTGTTTATGTAGGTATTTATTATTGGCAAATATTTATTTCTAAAATCGCTAGCAGAAACCTGCTGCATATTCATTACACAATAAAGCGCATCATCTTCGCCGTATAATTTAATATTGAGATACTGCGCTTCCTGTATTGTGTTATAAAAATTGATAGAGCAGCCTTGTATAAACGACAATAATATAAATGAGGGGATAAATTTGCTGCTTAACCCATCTGCAATATTTTCAGAAAAACCGATTTGTTTTTTTTGCACGAGTTTTTCCAGCGCAAAAAATTCGTTGATGATAAAAACTTCTCTGTCCACACGAACAAAATCTGCATCGCATTCATACAGCGTATAACTTAACAATTCAGAAAATCTTAGTAACATTTCACCAGCTTCATTTTTGTTTGATGCAGTTTTTTTATACAACGCCTGCAGCGATTCAAACAAAAAATCCGGCTGAATACGCGCTTTTAATAACTTAAGTTCATTGGTGGTTTTTTTACGAACAAGCGTACGATTGTGCGCCTGCTGCAAATACCAACTCTTGGTAAATTTTATACTCATAGCAATGGCGCCCCAAACAAAAGCAATATTAATTCCCCATGCTGCCGTAATGTTTATTTTTTCCCGGAGTGTATTCTCACCGCAATCAATACAGGTGTAAGGCCTGGTAAACAGATAAAAGTACAATTCAATTGCACAATCAAGCACAAGAACAACAGGAATGCCTGCTATAAATGGAAGGTATTTTTTACGCTGAAAAAAAGGAAGCAGGAAATAGATCAAGGCATAAACAGAAAAGATACAGCCTGGTAAAACAGCAGCAGCCAAAATAATCGCGTACTGGTATGATTCAGGCTTAAAAATGTACGCAAAACCCTTCATTTGCGTATTGACAAAGATTGTTTGTATGAAGAAGAATAACCAAAACAGAACATGCCTTGCTAACCTGAATTTGAGTCTGTTTGAAAATATAAACTCTTTTGTTGCCACAATGATATTTCTTATCTAAAGATAAATAGCCTTTTTATAGTCTAAATCTGATTTCCAACAGAAGTGGTGTTTTTAGTGACGGATGGCGCTCATCGCCGCTAAAGTTCATTGCATGTTATAATGCAGTTATATATCTATTTTAACAACCAAACAGTAGAATATAAAAATTAAGCGACAAACAGCAGTTCATTTTTACAGCATCAATTCATCTAAATACTTTTTATGAAAAAAGATATTCTACTTATCAGGTCTTTTATTGATGCTTTCTATTTGTGTAAATGCACAATCCAAAATAATGCAAGTGAAACAAAAACAATTTCATGCTGCACTTGCATGCACAGCAGCGTTTCAATAAGCAAGATCAACAATTCAAAATAAAAAATAATCCTTATTAGCAGAATGTGAATGCCCCGCACACATACAATAGTGATGCGAAAAAAGTTTCCACGCTAAAGTTTGTAAAAGAATAAACCACTGCTAACCGGGCAACCTAACGGGTTTTGAAATCTGTCAGGCTTTATCACTTCATCTTAAAAACAGTAATCATGAAAACAAGATCCACACTTATGCGCTTTAAACATTTTGCGCATCGCAAAACAGCAGCAGTTAACAACTGCAATTTTTCTTCCCTGGTATTTATTATGGTATTAGTGCTTAGCAGTTGCCAGAAAAACATTAATGATGTTCCCGCAAATGCAAACACCGCATCGGCTCAATCCGGTATGCAATCCAAAAAATATGATGCATCTGTTGCAACTGACTGGTACAAATTACAACTGCGTTTCCTGCTTGAAAAAAATTCTGTGCTTGCAAACGGAGTATTTTTTGGTTACATCGGTATTGGTTTGTACGAATCAGTAAGAAATGGTACACCAGGCGCAATCAGCCTATCTGAAAAATTGTACCAGATGCCTGCCATGCCGGCTAAAGAAGATGGAAAACGTTATAACTGGCAGGTAAGCGCCAATGCTGCGATGGCGAGCCTGGTTCGTCATTTTTATATTGGAATAACGCATGCAGACTCAACCAGTATAGATTCATTGGAAAATGCATACAATCAAAAATCAGGTGTTACAAACCCTGGAGAATTTACCCGCTCCCAATCTTATGGAAGAAGTGTGGCAGATGCAATTTTTAATTGGTATTTAACGGATGATATTAACCTGTCAAATGCTGGCTATGCAGATTCCGTTTTTCCGGGAGCATGGGTGCCAACACCGCCTGCCTTTGTAAATCCGCCTGTTTTGCCTTATGTAGGCACTGCACGTACCTATCTTGCTGCAGATATAAAAGGTGTGGCTCCTGCCTTTCCCGTGGCTTACTCTGAAGATCCAAATTCATCTTATTACAAAATTGCAAAAGAGGTGTATGATGTTTCCAAAAGCCTCACAGCAGAACAACAAGCAATTGCTTTATACTGGGTTGACCAGGGTAACGGCGTTGGCTATACTCCTGCCGGACATGATATGTCAATTGTAACAGAGGCGATAGAGCAAACCAATGCGCATTTGGGCAAGGCCGCAGAAGCTTATGCGAAAGCAGGCATTGCAGAAAGAGATGCCACCATCATTTGCTTTAGGTCGAAATATAAATACACGCTTATCAGGCCTGTATCCTATATCCAGAAAGTAGTTGATCCTACATGGTTGCCATTCATTTCCACACCTCCTCATCCGGAGTATCCTGCTGCCCATGCAGTAGTAACCGGCGCTGTTATGCAGGCTGCTTCCGGAATATTAGGTTACAACATAAGTATTACTGACCACACCTATGATTTCAGAGGCTGGGCTCCCAGAAATTTTTCTACCTTATTTGGCGCAGCCCAGGAAGCAGGTATTTCCCGTTTGTATGGCGGCATTCATTATCGTATCTCTATAAACACAGGATTAGCAATGGCAAAAGTTATTGGAACAAGAATAGGAGAAATGAAATTACATACCGCATCTGGCGGAAATTAAAAACTTGCAACCTGAAAATTAATACAACCCTAAACCATAATCATACTTGTTACTTCAAAACAAAAATTTATGAAAAAGATTTTTATAACAATGGTTGCGACAGTTGTTGCCTGCTGTGCCATAAAAGCACAAACAAATACATTCCCCTCAACAGGTGCTGCAGGAATTGGAACTATAACACCCAATGCTTCTTCATTGTTAGAAATAAAATCAACCACCAAAGGCTTACTCATTCCGCGCATGACGCAGGCACAGCGCAATGCTATTGCTTCACCTGCCGCAGGGTTAATAATTTATCAAACAAACAATACTCCTGGCTTTTCTTTCCAGCACAGTGGGATCCGAAGCTTGGAATTCACGTGACTTGAAGTCGCGG
>JADMIO011089287.1_pt1 | contig 97564 bp, 75 predicted proteins | sample 8958161 | NCBI WGS metagenome assembly JADMIO01 (sample SAMN16585339, study PRJNA669376) | soil metagenome | isolation source: Crop rotation soil | place: USA: Cullars Rotation, Alabama | collected 2011
CGCGACAACTTGTCCACGTGGAATTCTAAGCTTAGGATCCCAATGTGCTGGAAAGGCGATCCGCGCGGCCCGCCTGGGTTTCAAGATCTGTGAAGTTCCGGTGACGCGTTCCTATCCGCTCGGCGAAAAAGCGCCCACGAAGATCAGCCCGTTCAAGGGCAACGCGCTCATTCTCCAGACGTTGTTCGCGGCCTGTTTCCACCGTTTCGATCCCGAACAGGAGCACCCATGACCACCGCACTCATCGGCTCGACCGGCTTCGTCGGATCGACGCTGCTCCGGGAAGTATCGTTCGACGCGACCTATCACTCGCCGAACATCAACCAGATCGAAGGACGGGATTTCGACCTGGTCGTCTGCGCCGGCGCCCCCGCTGCGAAGTGGAAGGCGAACAAGGAACCGGAAGCCGACCTGGCGAACATTCAGAAGCTGATGGGGCACATCTCGCGCGCCAAAGTCCGCCGCTTCGTGCTGGTGTCGACCATCGACGTCTATCCAACGCCCGTCGGCGTCGATGAGAATACGGTCCCGAATTCGTCGGGCGGAGCCTACGGCGCGAATCGACTGGTCCTCGAGAAATTCGCGAAGGATAACTTCGGGGCGACGGTCATCCGGTTGCCCGGTCTGTTCGGCGAGGGGCTCAAGAAGAACGCCGTCTACGACCTGATCAACGACAACTGCCTCGACGTTTTGCAGCCCTTGTCGTCGTTCCAGTTCTACGACATGTCCGAGCTCTGGCGGGACATCCAGCGTCTGCTCGAAAAGGACGTCAAGCTGGTCAACCTGGTGACCGAGCCCGTGACGCTCGATGAGATCGCAACTCAGATTTTCGGACGCAAGCTGCCACCCCTCGCCTCCCAGCCCGCCCGCTACGACGCGCGGACGCGCCACGCGGCGCTGTGGGGCCGCTCCGACGGATACATTCAAGGCAAGGGCGAGGTGCTCGAGCGGATGAAGGCCTTCGTCGAAGCCGAGCGTTCTCGGGGCGTGAATGCATGAGGGTCGCGATCTCGAACATCGCGTGGGATCCACCCGAGGATGAAGCTGTCGCGGGAATTCTCGAACGAATGAGTATCGACGCCATCGACGTCGCGCCCGGGAAATACTTTCCACAGCCCAGCCAAGCCACGGACGCGGACATCGCACGCGTCAAGAAGTGGTGGCTCGACCGCGGCATCCGCATCACGGGCATGCAGGCCTTACTCTTCGGGACGACCGGCTTGAACGTCTTCGGGGCGCCCGCCTCGCAGGACGCGTTGCTGCAGCATCTCACCGCGGTCTGCCGGATCGGTGCGGGGCTCGACGGGACGCGACTGGTCTTCGGCTCCCCGAAAAACAGGGATCGCACGGGGTTGAGCGACGAAGAGACCTTGAAAGTCGCGGTCCCGTTCTTTCGTCGCCTGGGTGACGTCGCGCAGTCGTTCGGCGTCCTGATCTGTCTCGAGCCGAACCCCGTTCGCTACGGCGCCAATTTCATGACCACGACCACCGAAACCGCTCGGGTGGTGGAGCGCGTCGATCATCCGGCGATCAAGATGCAGCTGGATACCGGCGCGCTCACGATCAACGGTGAGGATCCGGTCGCGGTCCTGGAGGACTGTGCGTCGTTGGTGGCGCACGTTCATGCCAGCGAACCGGACCTCGTCCCCCTCGGAGATGGAGGCGGCGCGCACGCGCAGCTGGGTGACGCGGTCGCCAAGTATCTGCCGAATCACGTCGTGACCGTCGAAATGGTCGCGACCAAGAACGAGCCGCATCCGCAATCCATCGAGCGGGCGCTGGGTGTCGCAGTCCGTAATTACCGCCGCTGACCGGAAATTCTTATGAAATGGGTCATTCTCATCCTCGGTATCGCCTGCAACGCTTCGGCGAGCGTCTTGGTCAAAATCGCCATGACTCCGCCGAGGGCCTTCCCCTCGCCTGCGGATCCGATGGCGGCGTTGAGCAATTGGCCGTTCTGGCTGGGCCTGGCGCTCTACGGCGGCGCGTTCCTGCTCTATAGCGCCGCCCTCGCGCACTTACCGCTGAACGTCGCGCATCCAGTGCTCACCTCCGGAGCGATCGCGGTCGTCGCGGCGCTGTCGGTGCTGCTCTTTCGGGAGCCTTTCTACTGGACCACCGGAGCCGGCATCGGTCTCGTCATCGCCGGGGTCGCGCTGATTACCGCCAAAGTGCCCTGATGTCCCGGGGCTGCGCTCCACCCACGAGCATCCGGAGGGGGAACTTTTCATGATACCAGCACCTCGACCGAAGAATTCCTCCGGAATGGCTTCCCCAGGAAACGTCGTCATTCTCGTGACGATGATCGTCGGGCTCTGTTTATTGCCCTTCTATCGCTACCATTTCAACGGCGATACTCCGAGCTACTTATCCGTCGCTACTCATTACTATCACGGCAGGTGGCACGAGGCGATCAACGGCTATTGGAGCCCGATGTTCTCCTGGCTCATCGCGCTGCTGATGTTCGTGGGCGCCACGTCGATCTTAGCGACCAAATTCGTCGGCCTCGGCGCGGTGGCGTTGTCACTTCACCAGCTCGATCGAATGATGGATTCGGTCGAGACCGACGTCCGTCTGAAGACGGCGGTATTGGCCGCATTTGCGGTTTTTTGCCTGGTTTGCGCCTATGGTTGGGCCACGCCCGACCTCCTCTTCGCGGGGATCTTGCTCCTCTATTGCCAGACCGCGATGAACGTCTACCAGACGCCGCGGAACACGTCCCACTGGGCCGGACTCTTCGCTGGCCTCGCGTTCCTGACGAAGTCCTTCGCGCTGCCGTTCTTCGTCTTTCACTTCACCGCGCTCGGAATTTACGCCTTTTTCCTCAGCGGCTTGGAGAAGAGGCGAGTCATCGTTCGGTACGCGATCGGAGTGGCGGTGTTCAGCGTCATCGCCATTTCCTGGGCCGCGACGCTCTCGACGAAGTACGAAAAATTCACCTTCGGTACCGCCGGCGGGTTCAATCTGAAGATCGTCGCGCTCAAGGGCGCCTATTCGCCGGTCCAGATGCGCGTCCCCGACGACAACATCCTGATCAAGCCGGGGACGCCCCATGCGATCAATTCCTGGGAGGATCCGTCGCTGTGGAAGATCAGGGACGTGCAGACGCCGCCGCTCGCCACGGCGCTGACCTTCGTGAAGCAGATCCCTCGCAATATCTTCGAGCAGCTGCGCTTCATCGCGAAAGCCGTCCTGCCTTTGCTTCTGGCTGCCGTATTTGCCGCATATTTCGCGTTGAAACGCCGCAAGGAGGGGACCAGCCAGATCGTCTTCTATTGGCTCGCGACGGTAGTGCTCTATTGCGCCGGCTTCTGGATCATCTTCCAGATGAAGCGCTACCTGTTGTTCCCGATGCTCGCCTTGGTGCCCGTTGCGACGGCTCTGCCGCGGTTGCTCGCGGGACGTGACCACCCGCTGAAGTCACCGAGAGCGGCGTTGGCGATCGTCGCCGTGTCGATGGGTTTGATCGCGGGCCCCGCCCTGTACGACTTCTGGAGCCTCAGAAACGACGGGTTGAAGGAAGCGAACCTCGCGACTCGGCTCACCGAGGAGTTCGGGCCCGGCCAGCGTATCGTGACGCTGCCGCACGGCGGCTCGTCCAACTCGGAAATCATCGCGGGCCGGCCGCCCGAAGAGGTTGGCCTCACCTACTTGGTGACCCAGTGGGGCGGGCAATTCTATGGTTTGGTGACTCTCGACGACGTGGCCAAAAACTTCGAGAAATTAGCGCGGGAATTCAAGGAAAACGAAATCACCCAGCTGCTGGTGTGGAACGAAGAGGGGAAGCGAAGCCTGCTCCCGAACCAGCCGTTGAACCGCGATCCGTCGCAGTACCCGTTGGTCTACGACCCGCGGACTCTGGTGAAGCCCGGCTCGACCTCCGAGAAGTCGGCCGACGGTTCCTGAGCTCAGACCGCAGGCTTCACGACCGGCTGCTTCGCGACGGGCTGGAGCAGGCGCTTCTTGATCACTTTCGCTCTCGCCAGGGCCGGGCGTTCGACGCCGTAAGTAATCGCGGCGGCTAACGCGAGCGTGAGGGCCGTGACGATCACGATCGCTACCTGGATGCTCAAGCCCGCCGCCAGCGCGCGGCGGATCAGCGGCCACCCGAAAGTCAGGTGGATGAGATACAGCGGATACGAAATCGTCCCGAGAAACAGCAGAACCGGATTGGCCAACACGCGCGTCGGCACGAACACCGCGAAGGCGACGACTCCCAGCAGGATTCCGGCAATGATCGCGGCAGTGGGTAGCACCACGATCGCGGCGTAAATCGCCGATGCGACCAGCATCAAAGCTCCCCGCTTCCGCCGCCCGTTTCGCAGGTCGAACAGAGCGGTGCCCGCGGCGAACAGATGGACGAAGTTCGTGAGCAAGACCCTCTGAATGAGTTGGATGTGAGCCGGCAGAAACGGATCGGCGTCGGTCAGTTGAAAGTACTCGGGCTTCACCACGTGCCACGCAACACCGACCACCATCAGGGCACCAAACAGCAGGTGAATTCGGTGAAGCGACTTCGCGGCGATCAGCACCGCAACCCAGGCGTAGAAACAAATCTCGACCTGCAGCGACCAATAAACCGGGTCGATGTTCCCGATCCCGACGAGGAATTGAAGCATGCTGAAGTTCGCGAGCAGCCGCGGAATCGAGGTCGAAAAGCCCGGCAACCCGAGCAGGGTGATCATGAGAAAGCTGAGGATCAGGCAGACCCAATAGGATGGGTACAGCCGGAGCGCGCGTGAAAGAAGGAAGTCCGCCGGCCCCGAAACCCGCTGCGCGGTCATCAGGATGACGAAGCCGCTGATGATGAAGAAGAGATGCACGGCATAGTCGCCACCGTCGATCTTGAACGGAGGATTGTCGCCGTAGCCGTAGTGGTGCCCGTACCGCACCGTGTGGTGGAAGAGTACGACCCAGAAGGCCGCAATCCCGCGCAACGCGTCGACGCCACCCATGCGCGTCGTCCCGTGCTGCGTGGGAAGGCTGAGACGGCGCGGAACGGCGGGTGTCTCGGCCGGCACCGCGGCCTCCGCGGGCGGAGAGGGAGGCGCGTTCATCGTATCTCGGGGGCTACCATCGACTTTCCCGGCGTTCAAGGCGGGCGCAGGCGCCACGCGGACCGCCATGCCTGCGGCATTGCAGGGAATCTGGGCTCGGCGTGGCGTGACTTCGCTGTCAGCGGAGGTGCGCCAACAGATGCGAAGGGCCAGCTCGAATCCGCGACCGCGAACGGCTCTCTGCTGGTGAGCTCCGCGAGTCGCTCAGACTAAGACCGCTTCGACACGGCCTTTGCGGTGTCGCGCGCGAGATCGGCGAGCGTGATCAGATCCTTCCGCCCTTCTTCGATGCGACCGGCGAGGTTGGGTTGCCGGGGAGCGATCTGGGCGGCGGCCTCGGCCAAACTAACGTTGTGAGGGTCGGTCGTGTTCGCGCCGGCGGCGCGGGCTGCTTTCTCGAAGTATTGCATCGCCGACACGTCGCCCCGTAACACCGGGTCGCCCGCGCTTTTGATCTTGGACTTCAGGTTGAAGGTCAGGCTCGCCAAGAATTCGACGTACACGCGCAGAAACGCCGTTTCCAGCGCAGTCTCGAGCCCGGCAGGAGCTTTGGGCTGGTGACTCTTCACGAGGTCGAGCGCTTTCCGGAACGCATCGGCCGACTGGGCGTAGTCGGTCCATTGGCCGCCCGAGACGATGAAGATCGGATAGCTCATGTCGAACTTTGATTTGAGTGATTGAAATTCGGGTCCGAGCTGGGCCCATTCGGCGCAAACCGCCTCGGTCGCCTGGGAGATCGTCTCGTAGGGCAGCTCGAGCACCGGACTCTCGATGGCGAGCGCGGATGCTCGCGCGATGGCCGAATCTGCGAACCGGAACGCGCCGAGCGTCGCGCCGGCGGCGGCCTTGGGCAGAGCGGCGTGGTGACCTTCCGGGTTGTTCGCGGACCCTGCACGGCTCGCGGCCGAAGGGGGCGTGGCTTCCGTGCGGTCCTCGTCCGTGGTCGCGGCCCGCCGCTTGGCGCGTGGCGCCGGCGCGGCTGGTTCTGAGGCCGTAACGCCGGGAACAGCGGAGTTATTGCCGCCGGCAGGACCAATTCGATTGCTCATGTGCCGGGAGCACCGCACGAAACGAGCCACACGGTGCGCCCGAATGGCGCTCGTACGGCTTGCGCGGAATGAGTTGCGCAAGCGTCTCTGAGATCCCCTCGGTCGCACCTGAAGCGTAAGACCGTCTCCATTCGAGGCATTCGATAGCCGCACGGCGGACATGAGCGTCGCGACCCTCTCGCTCCGTCCGGATTGCGATCGCAGCTCAATCCAGCGACTTCTGACACGGCGCTTGACGACATGATTCGATGGCTCTAGAAATATAGAAACAGTGAGCGCGAAGCTCGAAATACACGCAGGCCAACTCGGGGCGCTCGGTCATCCGGCGCGGCTCTCGATCCTTCGGTGCGTCGTTCAAGGAGGAGCGGACGGAACGTCGGTGGGTGAGATCCAAGGCCGACTGGAAATACCGGGCTCGACCCTGAGTCACCACCTCGAACGGCTTACCTCCGCAGGGCTCCTCAAACCGCGTCGTGAAGGAACTTTCATCTACTACTCCCCCGACTTCGAGGCTCTGAAAGCGCTCACTGCTTATCTCTGGGAAGACTGCTGCAAGCGAGGAAAGGGTTGCTGTTGAATGCGCTCCGGGCACCGGGCGCAGAGAAAGGAAGGATCATGAACGTTCTCAAGCCTCACATCTCTCTCAACGTCACCAACGTCGAGGCGTCGGTGGCCTTTTACCAACGCGCGTTCGGAGTGACCGCGACGAAGCGCCGCCCCGGCTACGCCAAGTTCGACCTCGATCAGCCGTCGCTGAATCTGACGATGCAGGAAGCGCCTCGCACCGGCGTGAACGCGAGCCATTTCGGCGTGCAAGTCGCGAGCACCGACGACGTGATGGAAGCGAAAGAACGCTTCGAGACCGCGGGCCTCAAAACGCTCAGCGAGGAAGACACGTCCTGCTGCTACGCCGTGCAGGACAAGGTTTGGGTCGAAGACCCGGACGGCAACTCGTGGGAAGTTTTCGTCGTGAAAGGCGAAGCGGCCACCATGGGTAAGACGGTGGAAGAAACGAAGAGTGCACCCTGCTGCGCTCCGACCTGCTGCGCTCCGTCCGAGACGAAAACGGCCTGACCTTTTGCGGTCCGGCTCCAGAACATGAAAACCTTGGCTACACCACGGCTCGCGCGCCGCGTCGTTTCCGAAGCCATCGGCACGGCGTTGTTGCTCGCAGCCGTGGTGGGTTCGGGAATCATGGGCGAACGGCTCGCCGGCGGGAACGTCGCGGTCGCGCTGCTCGCGAATACGATCGCCACCGGCGCGGCGCTCGTCGCGCTCATCTTCACCTTCGGTCCCATCTCCGGCGCTCACTTCAATCCCGTGGTCACGATCGCCGACGCCTCGCAGGGCGGTATCGGCTGGCGAGACGTCCCCGCGTTCATCGCCGCGCAGATCGGCGGCGCGATCGTCGGGGTCGTGTTGGCGCACGTCATGTTCGGAGAGCCGCTCGTCATGGCGTCTACCCACACTCGCAATAGCTCGGGTGAGATCGTTTCTGAGCTCGTCGCGACGTTCGGATTGCTGTCGGTAATCTGGGGATGCTCACGCCACGAGTCGCAAGTCACGCCCTGGGCGGTCGCCGCCTACATAACCAGCGCGTATTGGTTCACCGCCTCGACGTCCTTCGCGAATCCAGCCGTGACGATCGCGCGGGCGGCAACGAATACTTTCGCTGGGATTCGTCCGGCGGACGTTCCTGCTTTCGTCGTCGCACAATGTTTGGGGGCCGCTGCCGCGACGATGCTATTCCGCTGGTTGGTGCCAACGCTGCCCGACGTGGCTCCGGACGTCGTCGTGAGCAAGAGGAGCGTAGATGAGTAAGACGATCATCTTTGCCTGTGTTCACAACGCCGGCCGATCGCAGATGGCTGCGGCTTTCTTCAACGCCGCGGCGGACGCGAAGAAGGCGCGAGCGATCTCCGCAGGCACCAACCCGGCGGCGCGCGTCCATCCCGAAGTGATAGATGCGATGAGAGACGTTGGACTGGATCTATCGAACGCCGTGCCGCAGAGATTGACGGACGAGCTCGCGCGCGACGCGGCTTTGCTGATCACCATGGGCTGCGGCGATGAGTGCCCAAACGTTCCCGGCCTTCGGCGCGAAGATTGGCCTCTCGAAGATCCGAAGGGCAAGACGGTCGAGCGAGTTCGGGAAATACGCGAGGAAATTCGCACGTGCGTTGATGAGCTTCTCGATAAAGAAGGATGGAGCGCTGCGACGTCGGTTTCAACTCAGTAAAGCCGTCAGTCTTCGGCATGGTTCGTCGAGTCCGATTTAGGTTCCGATCCGGAGCTACGCGCGCGAGTTTTTCAGCGCGCAAACGTTGCTGCGGAAATTCGGGCAGGACGCTCGCTGGTTCGATCGAACCCATCGACGGGCGGGTCTCGACGATGTCGCGGTCGCTAAGCCCGGCCGTTTTTGAGAGATCGATCGCCTCCGAGTCCGTTCCACCGCACATCGAGACTCGGGGAGCGCGTGCTTCGGGAAATTTATCGCTCCAACTTGTGAGCTCGGTTTCCGCGGCCGCTCTGAACGGCGATGAGGTTTCGCTGCGCGAGCCCACGACACGACGTTGATACTCGCAAAATATGCCGTCGATCGGGAAAATACTCCCGATATTTAGCCACTGCGCGAAGGCTCAGATCATGGAACACCGAGGATATTAGCGGACCCGCTACGGCCCTGCGTTTGCAATTTTTGTCATTTGCATGCCGGGAGGGCTGTTGAAGTGAAACGATGGATCTTTGTTGCTGTTAGTCTCTGCGCGTCGCGGGCGGGCTTTGCTCAAGTCACCCTGCAAACCAACCTCGAAAATCTAGCTGCCGCTCAGACGCCGCAGGTCGGACCGCCGGGCACCGCTCAGAACCTGTGGTTCATGGGTGGCTACGTCGGACAGGGGGCGGGCATGGCCGGCGGGCCTCGAGCGCTCTCGTATCCGGTCTCGGCCATCGACCTAGCCGCGGGTTCGCTGGAGCTTTGGTATAGGTCGCACTATTCCGCGACGACGACCGGACGACGGCGCACACGATCTTCGCGGTAGGTGTTCCGGGAGCGACGCCCGTCATGATCTTGGAAGAGACCGACGCGCTTCGCTTCCGCGTCGTCGCGGCGGACGGCATTCACGAAGCGGCCTCGGCGATCAACGCACCGGTCTTCGGGGCCTACGTCTGGTACCGCATCCGCGCCGAGTGGAACGGCGGGCAGGCGGATAGTTTGCGCGTCTACCTGAATGGACAGCGGGTTGCGATGAGTGTGAGCACGGCCTTTAGCATCGCTGCCAGTCCACAGGCCCGGCTGATCATCGGCGCGCGAGACGGTGCGGGTGCGGCCGTCGCGACGGGCGTGATCGATGAAGTACTTGTATCGCGATCCTCTGCGGGCACTCCGGTTCCGGACGCGGGCGTGGTCGCTGAGGCCGGCGTCGTGGACATCGGACCGCGCGACACCGGCGTGGTGCCGGATTCGGGGGTGATTCCGGATTCGGGCGTGGTACCCGACTCGGGCGTAGCTCCGGATTCCGGACTATCTCCCGATGCGAGCCCTCCGCCGCCTCCGTCGGACGCGGGAATCTGGCCCGACGCGAGCCCGCCGCCTCCGCCGCCCGACTCCGGTGTGCCGCCGGACGCCGGCGTCCTGCCTGACGCCGGTTTCATCGATGCCGGCCGCATTGATTCGGGCGTTATCTCCGATGCCGGGACCGCCTCGGACGCAGGGAGCGACGGCGGCACGCGATCGGGAGGCTGCGGTCCGACCAGCGGGGCGCCGGGCGTGTATCACGAAACAATCAACGTAGCCGGTACCTCACGAACTCATACGCTGGTGGTCCCGTCCGGTTATACGCCCAGCACAGCTCTGGCGCTGACTGGCACGGTAACTATTGGCTCGCGGATAGTTTCCGCGCCAGCGTCGCGAACATCGAGTCCACCTCCAACCGTGCCTCGATCTTCGTCTACCCCGATGGACTCATGGTCGAAACCGGCGGCCATGGGTGGGTCAACGACCCGAACGGACGTGACTTCGCGTTTTTCGATGCGCTGTATTCATCGTTGCTCACGCGCTTCTGCGTCGACACCGGACACGTCTTCAGCTTCGGATCGAGCATGGGCGCCGGGTTCAACAACGTCCTGGGGTGCTATCGCGGCGACCGACTGCGGGCGATTGGCTCGTTGATGGGGGCGGGCCCGGGCGACGGCTGCACCGCTTCGACCTCGGCGCTCATCTATCACAACCAGGACGACCCAACCGTTCCCTACGCGAGCGGCGTCGCCTCGCGAGACTATTGGGTCAACGTCAACGGCTGCAACTCCGCGACCCGCGTCGATTCACCCTCCACTTGCAGCGAATATTACCAGTGCAATCCCGGCCGCAGCGTCGAATGGTGCTCCCAGCCGGCCGGAGGTCACACGTCCCACACCTGGGCGGTCGATACTGTCTGGCGCTTCTTTCAGCGCCATTTCTAGAGGTTGGCGGGTCGATCACCGATCGATCGGGGACGGACGAGCTGCCCACCGGTCCGGTCATGTTGCGTGATGCGCGAGCCTCTCGGCGACCCAAGCCGCGAAGTCCCGAGGTGGACCACTGAAATTCACGCGGTTTGCCTCCTCGTCGCACCGCGCGAGAAGTCCATGAGCGTTGCTCACAGCGTGAGGACGATCTTGCCGCGCGCGCGGCCTCGCTCCAGCTCCGCGAACGCTTCGGCGACGGCGGCGAACGGATAAGTCTGATGCAAGATAGGTCGAAGCCTCCCCCCGTCGACCCACGACCCAAGCTCGGCGAGCTCTGCACCGTCGGGATGCATGAACAGGTAGACGAAACGCGCTCCGGCCCGGGCAGCGGCGGCCCGTCGCTTCGCGGTCATCAACCAGATCGCCGGGCGCACGACGGCGGGAAGATTCTGCGCCGCGAAGGCGCCGTCAGGCTTGCCGGCGACGCCAACCACCACGCCGCCGCGCTTCACCATCCCGAGCGATTCGATCTCCGACGCGTCGCCCAGCGTGTCGAAGACCGCGTCGAAATCCTTCGCGCGCGCGCGGACGTCGTCCTTCGTGTAGTCGATGACGTCATCGGCGCCGAGGCCCCGCACGAAGTCGACGTTCTTCGTGCTGGTGGTGGTCGCAACGTGCAGCCCGAGGATCTTCGCGATCTGGATCGCGAGCGATCCAACGCCGCCCGCGCCCGCATGAACGAGGACGCGCTGTCCGGCCGAAAGGCCTGCGACGTCACGCAAGGCCTGAAGCGCCGTCAATCCCGCCAGCGGCAGCGCGGCCGCCTCCTCGAAGGTCGCCTTCGCCGGCTTCCTCGCGGCCACGCGCTCGTCGGCGACGACCCGTTCCGCAAGCCCGCCCATCCGCCCCTTCTCGAGCCGCGCGAAGACCTCGTCCCCGGCCGCGAACCGCGTCACCGCAGGGCCAACGCGCGCAATGACGCCGGCGACGTCGCACCCGAGCCCGATCGGCATCGAGAGCTTCGGACGCACCATCTTCAACGCGCCCTCCCGGATCTTGAAATCGACCGGGTTGAGGCTGGCGGCACGCACGTCGATCAGCACGTCACGCGCGCCGACCTCCGGTTCCGGCCGCTCCTCGATCCGAGCAACCTCCGGCCCGCCGTACCGATGGATCACGAGTGCCTTCACGATCCGCGACACTAGACGCGACGCTGCCAGGCGTCACCGGCAGCGCGTCACGTGAATATCGGCGTTCGAAGGGCACCGCGCTGACGGGGCTGACTCACTCGGCTATGCCTCGAACCGATCTGCGGTCCCAACTTCTGCTCCAAGCTCCTCGTATTTCCGGAAACGTCCGATCATCGCCGAAGGACGTACTCCAACCGAGGCAACAAGTCCGAACGCTCCAGGAGATCGTCGGCCTTTCGGCTGTCACGCCATGCACTCGAAAGCTTCGGGCTCAAGAGCTGTTACCGCGTCAACACGTGCTCCTGAGCGAACGTCTGCGCGGAGCTATGACCGGAACGCACGGCTCGAAGAAATCAGAGCGTATCGTTGAATTGAAAGTTGGTGCCCAGTCCCGGATTTGAACCAGGGACACGCGGATTTTCAGTCCACTGCTCTACCAACTGAGCTGACTGGGTACCGAGCAGGGTGTGTCCGTATTTTTCGCGGCCATCTCGACGCACTGCGGCTGCTGCTTTTTTCGCGGCGGAGCGGCGATCGAGTCGGGGCGCCGAGCTCAAGGTCAGCGGCAGCTTCCGGAGCGACTAAAGGGGGACCTGGTCGTTCGCGTGCATCATGCCGCCTTACGGTTGGCGTGTGCTTCGCTTCGGTCGCTTCGGCTTCCAACTCGCGAGCGCGGCGTCTTCGAGCTTGAGGCCCTCTGGCGAAAGCCACGCGAGTGCGAGGAAGCGGATGGCGTAGTCGCTTGGCCGAGGGAGGTCGCCCTCTGCTTCGTACCGAATGATCGTCGCGCGCGACAATCCAAGCAGCTCCGCAAAGTGAATCGGATCGAGGCCGAGGACGCTGCGGATCCAGCGAATCTGCTCGCCCCTTAGCGCGGCCGGTGACGCGAGAATCTTTGCGACGCCGGCGATCTCCAGCCGACGCACGTCGTTCGCACCGACGCGGCCGTCTTCGTTCGCCGCATAGTCCACCGACACGCGCACGCCCGCGACCTTCGCGCTCAGCTTCTTCTTGTTCTTCATCGCGAATCGCCTGCCTTACCTTAATCGCACGACGCCTCGCTCGATCAGTGCCTACGCTTCCTCGTCACGACCCGCGCCGACGGTGCCGGAAAGCTCAGCTTCGATCTCTTCGATCGTCGGCAGGTTCACTTGCAGATCCTGCGGAAGCCCGCTGCGGTACTCGGCAACGCCGATCGGCTTGTTGACGTCCTGCAATGCGTACTCGACGAGCACGCGACTCTTCGTCTTGCAAAGGATCAAGCCGATGCTCGGCTTGTCGTCGGCGTGCTTGAGTTGGTCATCGACCGCCGAGAGATAGAAGTTCATTTTGCCGACGTGCTCAGGCTTGAAGTCCTTCGTTTTTAGGTCGACGACGATGAAGCAGCGGAGCTTCAAGTGATAGAAGAGCAGGTCGACGTAGAAGTCTTCGCCGCCGACGTCGAGGTGGTACTGGCTGCCGACAAACGCGAAGCCGACGCCCAGCTCGAGCAGAAATGCTCGGATGTGTTCGAGGAGCCCCCGCTCGATCTCACGCTCGTGTGCGTCTTCTCCGAGCGTCAGGAAATCGAATTTGTACGGATCCTTCAGTGATTGCTGGGCGAGGTCGCTGTCATCGCGCGGCATCGTGCGAGAAAAATTCGTGACCGCGCTGCCTTCACGACCGAAGAGGCCGCTTTCGATCTGCAGCGCCAGGACGTTTCTCGACCAGCCATGCTCGAGCGTCTTCCGCGCGTAAAACAAACGCGCGTCTCGTCCCTCGACTTGCTCGAGGAGCCGCACGAGGTGGCCCCAAGGCAATTTGTGCAACAGCTGTTGCACAATTTCGGGTTCTTCCCATGCGGCTGCAAACGCACGCATGTACTTGAGATTTCTAGCGGAGAAGCCCCGGACGCCTGGGAATGACTTGGTGAGGTCGGCGGCCAGCCGATCGATGACCTTCGCTCCCCAGCCCTGATTTGCCTGCCGTTCGAGGATCTGACGACCAAGCTGCCAGTAGAGCGCCACGAGCTTCTCGTTCACGGAGAGCGCCGCTTCGAGCTGAGCTGCCCGGATCTGCGCCTTCACGTCCGCGAGAAAAGGGCCGTAGCCCGGCAGATCATTCGCCGTCGCGTCGTTGGTCGTGAGCGCACCCGGCTTCGAGCGATCGTTAGGCTGTAACTTCTTCGGCGGCACGTTCACCTCGTCCGATCGGATACCTGCAAGTTGTGTTGCGATGGTCCAACGACGTTCTCGACGTTTTTCAGCTCAGCTTCAGGCCGAGCTAATTTCGCGGGATGCGTGGCGGTGTGGACTTCTTTCAGCTTCTGGATCGAGACCTGCGTGTAGACCTGGGTCGTGTCGAGACGCGCATGTCCGAGGAGCTGCTGGATGAATCGAATGTCCGCACCGCCTTCGAGCATCAACGTCGCCGCACTGTGCCGGAAAATGTGGCACGCGCCCTTCTTGCCGAGCCCGGCGGCATCGATCCAGCCCTTTGCCATCTTTGAGAGCGTGTGCGGCGTAAAGCCGAGGCCTTCGCGGCTTAGAAACAGGCTGCCGTCGTCGTCGGTCGCATGGAGCACGAGCTTCGGTCGGACGACCTCGAGATACTTCTCGACCCAAGCGACAGCACGCGCGCCGATCGGCACGACGCGGTCCTTCTTTCCCTTCCCGCGTCGCACCGTCACGGTACCGCGGCCGACGTCGAGATCAAGGAGCTTCAACGCCGCGAGCTCTGCGCGGCGAATGGCCGTCGAGTAGAAGGTTTCGAGGATCGCGCGGTCGCGGAGCCCGAGCGGGTCGTCGACGTCGATCGCGCTCAGCACCTGCTCCACCTCGGCCACGCTCAGCACGTGCTTTGGTAGATGACGCTCGAGCTTCGGCAGCTCGAGGTCGGCGGTCGGGTTGTGCTCGACATGATTGTGCTTTGAGAGCCAGCGAAAGAAGCCTCGCACGGCGACGAGCTGGTGTTGCTGCGTGTCGAAAGAAAGTGGCCGGCCGTTCGCCTGACGGCGGTGATAGAGCCACCGCTGATAGCGCTCGATCGTGGCCTTGGTGACTTCGTTCGGACGCTTCACGTCGCGTTCAGCGCACCATGCGGCGAAGTTCCCGACCTGCTGCCGGCGATCTTCGATCGTCGTCGCCGCGTAATTCGAAACGCCGAGCCACTCGAGAAAGCGCGCGAGGAGCGCGGCCATGCCCTGCGGGTCGTTGGGATCGCCGATCAGCGGCTTTGGCTTGCGTGAGCCGCGGGCAGGCATCAGGAGGCGCTCCCAAGCATGTTCCGGACGGCGACCACGGCGGCGTTCGCACACGCGCCCTTAAGTGCATTTTTCTGAGTTTTCGCGTTTGCGACGAGCAACTCATCGACATCATTCGTGGGATCGTAGTTTTTGATGCTCCGACCACCCCCCGACTTGGGGCCGACTTCGCCCCGACCGGGGGCCGACCAGTGCCCCAAATGCCCCGACCGGTTGACGTCGTGGTCGGCGACGCGCTCGCCCGACGATCCATGTTCCATGTTCCGGACGGCGACCACGACGTCACTCGCACGCGCGTCCTTAAGTTCATTTTTCTGAGTTTTCGCGTCTGCGGCGAGCAACTCATCGACATCATTCGGGGCATCGTTCTCTTTATCGATCCGACCACCCCCCGACTTGGGGCCGACTTCGCCCCGACCGGGGGCCGACCAGTGCCCCAAATGCCCCGACCGGTTGACGTCGTGGTCCCGCACTAGCTCGCCCGCCGGTCCGTGTTCCGCAGGACGGCCACGACGCCGTTCGCACGCGCGCCCTTAAGTGCGTTTTTTCGAGAATCGTCGCTCTCGTCCTCCAACTCATCGACATCACTTACGGGATCACTATTTTTTGCGCTCCGACCACCCCCCGACCGGGGGCCGACTTGGCCCCGACCGAGGGGCGACCGGTCACCCGAATGCCCCGACCGGTTTACGTCGTGGTGGGTCTGAAGCTGGCTGACGTCGATCAAGCCCGAGAGAAAAGGAGAGCCGTCCTTACCCGCGCCATCATACACGAGCTCGTACTCGAAGCGCTGACTGCGGCCACCGCGGTGCACGAGATACTCAAGCTCCTCCAGGCGATGGAGGTGCAGCTTGAGCTGTGTGTTGCCCCAGCCGGTGTGCTCGCGGACGTCGCGGCGCGTGAATCGATACTCCGACCGCTCGATGCCGTTGCGCTCCGCGCCTTCGGTGACCATGCGATCGATCGCGAGCAATAACCGCTCCGTCTGCGGCGGAAGCTCCTTCAGCGAGCGCCCAAGGACTTCATGCGCGAGCCTGTTTGCAAGCGCGATGTCCGAGTGTGCGACTTCGATGTATTCGAGCACGTCGTCTTTGTGCTTCATCGTCTTCAACGGCCGCTGATGCTGGTGGAGAAGCGCTATTGCGCGAATGAGCACGAGATACTTCATGTGGTCCCGGCGCGTACGCGTACGAGTGTCGATGAACGTCAGTGCCTCCGCGAACGGATTAGCGACTAAAAGGGGGCGAATCAGGCGCTGAGCATTGGCGTGAAGCGTGAGAATCGCCGAGCGATCGTGCTCGGCGATGCGCCCCTCCAGCGTCTCCTTTTTTCGCTGCAAACGATGGATCGCTTTCGTTTGCTCGCGGTCCTCGTCGACGGTGAGGACGATGCAGCGGTTGAGCAGCTCGTCGTCGATCTCGATCGCGGTCGTCGTCAAAAAGATCATCACCGGGCCTTCGACCCGATACTCCTGCGTGACCATCTTGCCGGTGACGGGGTCTTTGCCGGTCGACGCGATCGTCAGCTCGTGCTCGCTCTGGAGCAGCTTCAGCGCGTAGCTCGCGCGCTCGGCACCCTCCTCTTCCACGACCGCCAGGATTTTGTGCTTCAGGTCGCCTTGGCCGAGATAGTACAAAGACTGTCCCGTCATCGCCGAATACTTCACGCGGTCCTCGGCGGGGATGAACGCCAGCACGGCCTCCATCAGCGACGACTTTCCGGCGGCCGACGAGCTTTGGATGATCACCGCGAGCGGATCCTCGAGCTTGCGTGAGACCGCCGCGATGTACGCGACCAGCTTGTTCGTCTGCTCGCCGACGACGCCGGCGTGCTCGAAATCTTCGAGGAGGCGGTCGAGGAGTCGGGGATCCTTCAGCAGCTCGAGCGCCGCCGCTTCTTGCTCGGGCGTGAGCACGACTTCCTTCTTCTTCGGTTCCAAAGCCGCACGAATCTGCGCGTCCTGTAGCTCTTCGAGCTTCAACAAAATACGGCCGAGATCCTTCTTTACGACCTCTTCCCGCAACGACAGCTCGAGCGCCGTTTGTTTCACGAAGGCCGCTCGATGACGCGCCGAGTACAGCTCGACGGTGTCGACGTGGAAGGCTTCGCGTCGCACCGCGAGGATGTTCACCTTGAGGTAGCCGTGGCTCAGATTCTTGGCGAAGCCGCGGATGCGATAGCGTCGATCGTCGATCGTGAAATTCAGCTCTTCCGCTTTGATCTCCACCGGTAAATCGACCATGGGCGCGATCGACCACGAGGTGTCGCTGGTCGGCTTGCTCGAGACGTTCGCCGTCGAATTCGCGACGATGGGCGATGGGCGTTCGGTGCTCGATGACAAAATCCCGATCGGCTCGGCGACCGGAAGCGCGTCGGCCTCCACCTCCTGATCGATCGAATCATCTGCTTTTACAGGCTCAGTAAGCGCCGCGCTGACTTCATGCGAACACGGCGCGGGCATCGATTTGGCGCCCGGCACTGCAGTCGTCGTCGCGAGGGTCGGGGCTAAATTTGCGGCTTGCGCTTTAATCATCGACCTCGCCGACTCGATCACCCAGCCGAGAGTTTGGTTGGCCGGCGTGTATTTGACCGCGTACTCGTTTGCGTCCATGCCCGGCGAAAACTCGATCCGGTACGGCTCAAAGCCTTCCTCGGCGAGCTTGACCGCGAGCGCAGCGGCGGCCGCGTCGCCGGCGTCGTCGCGGTCGTACGCGATGAGGATTCGTTCCGCACCCGAGCTCTTCAGAGCTTCGAGAAGCTCGGGCGTAAAGCCTTCAATGCCGTAGCTCGAGGTGACGTTCCGATAACCGGCACACCAAAAAGTGAGCGCGTCGATCAACGCCTCGCAGAGAATGACCGACTTGCAGCCCTTGATTCCTTCGCGGTTGAAGACGCCACGATGCGGACCCGGCAAATATAGATGTCGCGGCGACCCCTCGCGCAGCTTTGCGCCCACCTTCCGCCCGTACATCCCGACGACCGCACCGGCTTCGTCGAAGAGCGGGATCACCAGCGAGCCGTGAAAGTGTTCGTGACCGGACTTTCGCAACAAGCCGAGACGCAGAAGTCGGGTGCGAGTCTGCGCGTGCTCGGTGCTGTCGGTCGGCGCGAGCGCGGTACCGAGCGTCCGTTCGGCGAGGCCGAGCTTGAAATGATCGATCATGGTTTCGTCGATGAGCCCTCGTTTTGCGAGGTAGATCGGGCCGATCCTGTGCATGTTGATCGTCGCCCGGTAGTGCTCGACCACGCGCGCGAGGAGCGCTCGATCTTCGTCGTCGAACACGTGCTCAGCCATCGACGTCTTCGGCAGCTCCGCCGGAGCAGAGGCAACTAAAGGGGGGAGATCGGTTTGAAGCATCTCGACTGCTTCGCGAAAGCCGACGCGTTCGGCCTTCATCACCCAGTCGATCGCCGTTCCGCCGGTGCGGCACGCACCGAGGCAGTGCCAGAGGTTCTTCGACGGCGTGATCACCAGCGAGGGTTCGTGATCGTCGTGAAAGGGGCACAAACCAATGAGGTCCGCACCGTGACGCTTGAGCTTCACACCGCGCGCTTCGGCCAAGCGTTCGACCGCTACGTCGTTCTTGAGTCGCTCGATGTCTTCGTCGGGGATGCGATTCATGCCGTGTTCTCCAGGCCGAAATCCGTCAAGAGCGGTTTTACAATCTTTAGACGACTTGAACAATGTTCCCTTAACGATATACAAGTCAAGCCCGTGACGAGCCCTGGGCTAGCATTCGCACCTCTCGAAGGAGCGCTCTACTCGATGCCGCCGGTGGTTCTTGATAAGGATTTTCGCAAGCAGTTTGGCTCGCGCGTGAAGGAGCTTAGAAAGCAGGCGGGCTGGTCGCAGAAGGATCTCGCCGGCAAGCTAAATACGAGCCTTCCTCAGCTCAACAAGTACGAAGGTGGCTTCAGCATGCCGCCAGCAGAGAAGCTGCTCCAGCTCGCAGAGCTCTTCGACACGACCGTCGATTACTTACTTACCGGTGATCAACGCGAGGTGAAGCCAATGCACAGTCTTCGTCTTCTTGAGCGCTTTCGTGCGCTCGAAGGCTTCGAGCGGGATGATCAGGAAGCCGTGATCACGATGATCGACGCGCTGATCGTGAAGCATCGAGTCGAGGGAGCGCTCAAACCGGTCGGCAGCAAGCGTAAGCGATCGACGGGATAAAGCTCTGGATCGGAGCGCGAATGGAGTCAGCGACGCGATGAAAGCTCACACGAGGTGATGCGGGCTTCCGCAAAAACCAGGGAGCGATTCTCCGACCTGGATATCTCGGGGTGCGCCAACCCCGAAAACAAATGCCTCACGTCGTCTTCGGTACGTAAAATCAAAGGCCAATCCGTCATCCAGTTCTTCGTCCAGGCCGAACGATCATCTGGGTGAAAATTCGTGATTGCGAGCAGGCCACCGACGCGCAAAGCGGATCCGAGCGAGCGCAGCAAGTCACGAGCGACCGGAGCTTCTAGATAGTCGAACAGACCGCATGAGATGACGAGATCATAGGTGCCCTGCGGTGGCGTCCCGAGCAGAGCTTTGATGGGCACGCTCTCGAGCGAAACGTAGTCGGTCCAACGCGTGAGGTTCTCGTTCTTCGCGTAGGCGAGCGCTGCCGGATCTTGATCGACGAGGTGCGCTCGTACGCTTCCCGCGGGAAGTTGGGCCATGGCGTCGCCGAGATAACGTGCACCACCAGAGGCAACATCGAGGACACGTAGCGGTTCGTCACCTCGACGCGCGCGCGCCTCGCGAACGATGATGTTCGCAAGACGATGGCGACGCTCCCAGACGGCAGAAGTGCTGTGGACCTTTGAAAACCAATGCTCCAGACAATTAGCCAAAGGTCCCTTGTACGGATCTTCGCCGGGCCGGTTCTCCACGTCGTAGATCATCTCCATCAAGCGATAGTCGCCAGCGTATCCTTGCGGCTTGAAAAACGCCCGTGCCATGGGTTCGGATCGAAAGACGATGCTCCCGATGCCATTAAGCAGAGCACGCTGCGCGCCACGGTGACGGGCGGCTGGCGCACCGGCCACGAGGTTCTCGACGTAGCTGAGCACCTGCGAAAGCGCGTCTGCGAATTCTTCCCGTTGTTCGCGTGGAGGTATGCCGTGCCCGCGACGTCTTGCGTCGCGTTCAATTCGCCCAGCGTGCTCAAGAAAACCATGTGAAGCCGACTCGATCTGCGCGATCAAGAGAGGCTCTTCGTTCGTCACTGCGACTCGACTCATCTCCACCTTCTCCCTGTCACCCGCCCACCGCCGATGTAGACGAAGTTCTCAATGGGTTGAATCGGCGACGCGCCTCGCGATTTGAATCATCGACGCTTCGTCTCGATTGGATACAAGACCAGGTCCGTCAGCGGCAAAGCCCGACGGGTCGCCGCTAATTGGGCTTTCGCGCATGGCCCTGCGCTTGGTCGCCGGCGCTTCGCGCCTGCCTTCTGCGCTCCGGGACACCGCGAAGACGCGGTGTCGCGAAAACCATTCATTAGCCGTCGTTTGCGCCTTTCCGATCGCACCTGCTCTCGAGCGACGGCCGACGCGGACTGCGCGCGCGTCGACGGCATCGTCTCGTCCAACCGCTGCCCCGCGCTTTGCGGACGCATGATCGACGGTCAAGCGGGCGTCGCACGCCCGCTCGTCCTGCGCCGTGCCTGGCCTCTCGCTCGTCCGCGGTGCAGCTGGCGCGCGCATCGAGACCGAGGTCGATCGGACGCCGCGGGCGCTTGCCGGCTTCCGCGCGACCAGCCGGCGATCGATCGAAGCGACGAGCTCCCTGGTGTTCGCGCCGGCCGTTCGCACGGAAGCTTCGACCGGCTCGCGACGTCGCTGCACTCGCGCGCTTCGCGCCCGAGCGCGGGGCTGCTCAAAGCTCCGCGGAGCGGAGCGGCGTCCTCGCCGATCTGGTTCGCGGAGCCAACAAGCGCGGTACGGCGTTCGGTCGTGGTGGTGCCTGCCTTGCGCGCGTTAGTGCGCCGCCTGCGATGGAGCGACAACGTGACATGCGATGCGTAGCGGACCGGCAAAGCCGGGCCGGTTACGAAGCGCCCAAGCGCCCTCGGAGATAGATTGAGTTGCAGACGCAATGCGCGCGGAGGTTCGCCCGAGGAAGCGGGCGCGAAGCGCGCGCTGACGTTTCTGATCGAGAAAACCAGCGGTGGATGATGAGGGGGACGCATACCGCCAGTGCCGTCGAATGGTCGGCTTCGGGACGGCCGCGAAGCGGACGTGGACCCGCCCGTTAAGGGCGGTGACCCTTGCGCGAGGCCGGCATTCGACGGCGCCTCTCTGGCACTGCCGTGAGCGAAGCCTCCTCTTACTCTCGACCTGGTACAGCCGGAGGCAACGAGCGGGACGGCAACGCCGGCCCGGTTGGGGCCGACTTACTTGGCTGTGACGCGTGCATGCGAGCCCGCGTTCGAGGGCCACCTTGGAGTGGGTTGATCAGGAGAGAATCATCTAGTTGCGTTAGAGCTCGTACACGGCGTCGCCGTAAAATGCCCAAGCAGCCATTCGAAGATAAAGAATGGTCCCCTTCTGCGCCCCTTCCCGCAAATCAGCATAGTGCTGCGCGTCGAATCGCGTTGAAGACAGCGCCGCAATGATCTGATCGCCATGCGGAATCGTCTCGTCATGCTGATGAATACGCAGAAAAACAGTATTTTTCGGGGTCAAGTAGTTCGCACGACCAAACAGCGCTGCCACCTCTTCACGGGAACCAGGACCTAGGTTCTCAAGAACCGCTGTTGCTCCGAGACGGACGAACGGACGGTCGACTACGATTTTATCAAAATAGGCCCACCAGAGTTCGACATCGAACGGAATTGGTAAAATTTTTTCACCCAACTGTTCAAGGTCACGTGCAGCGACAGCATAGTGGAACTCTTCCTCGTTCGCGAAATTGCAAATGAATTTGCGAAGCTCACGTCGGCGGGATAGGTCAGGATGCGCAGCAATTGTTAGGAACGGCCGCTGAACTCCCTTAGTCATGTGGTACTGCATCGAAAGATAGCGAACGTAGCGCTCTCGCGTCAGCCCACCATCCTCTAAAAGCTTGACCAACTCAGAGCGGAAACGACGTTGGGCTGCAGCAACCAACTGAAGAATTGGCGCCATACCGCCTTCGACGCCCTGTTTTTCAATATTTCCATTGGAACCATCTGCGGTCGGTGTACGATTTGCTTCGCTCATGCTCGCGTTTCCTCTTCTCCCTCAGATTGCGTAAACGGAATCGCCATAAAACGCCCACGCGACCATTCGGAGGTACAGAATGGCTCCCTTCTGAGCGCCTTCACGCAGGTCGTCATAATGACGCTGCTCAAGGCGTGCCGCGGAAAGCGCGTTAACAACTTCGTTGCCGTGATCATCTTGTTGATGAATCCGGAAAAAGACGGAATTCTTCGGCGTCATGAAGCCTGTTCGGCTGAAAAGAGTCGACACAACCTCTTTTGAGGTTCCGCTGATATTTTCAAGGATGCAGGTTGCGCCCAATCGAACAAACGGACGTTCGACGACGATTCGTGTGAAGTAGGCCCACCAGAGTTCAACATCGAAGGGAATCGGAAGCGGTTCTGTTCCAAGGTTTTCTAGGTCGCGTGCTGCGACCTCGAAGTGCAGCTCTTCTTCATTAACAAAACTTACCAAGAATTTGCGCAGTTCTCGCCGTCGACCGAGATCTGCGTGCGCCGCAATAGTGAGAAATTGTCTTTGCATTCCTTTTGTGAGGTGGTGCTGCATTGATAAGTACCGAATGTACCGATCGCGCGTCAGTCCCCCATCATCGAGTAACTTCTCAAGTTCCGACTTGAAGCGCTGCTGCGCCGCAACAACCAAGCCTAACACTGGCGCGAGCTGTTCCGTTGCCGCTTTTGACGTCTCGGTGGTCGGAGACAAAATCTCATCTTCAGAAGGCTGCACGTTCATGTTCGTTGAGGCATCGGAGGTGGACATAAGTTCCTTCTTTTCTGGAATCGTCGGCACTTCAGGATTAGCAGTTCAAGTTGGCGCCTGAGCCGTATGAGCACTTCAAAGCGTGGTCGGCGAATGAGTCCGTATCTCTCCAGATGATGGACGGTCGCTTTGACGGTCAGCTCCCACGAGATCGCCGCCATCCCTCGGGCATTACGAGAGCGCTCGCCGTTGATCGCAAACAGACCCATTTTCTGCGACTTGAGCACCGGATGAGTCACGCCTGAAGCAAGCTCGCGCGCTCCAAGCTTTCTGTACAGGTCCCACAGTGACTCTGTTGCCGCGATATAGACATCTCGACGCGCTGCTCTAACGTGCACCTCCCACACTGTCCTGAAGAGTGCGAGTACTATGTCGGTTCCCTGATATTCCGGGAGAATCGCGAGGCGGCAGGCCTCGAAGTTTTCTTTCCGAGTGCTCCAGTCGATATCAAGGGTCCCAAACAAATCCTCGCAAGGGAACCGGTCTTGCGGCACCCGGCAGAAAACGAGCCTGACCGTGGCGACCACATTGCCGTCGAGACGTGCTGCGTAGATCTGGGACCGCAGTGGGTCGTCATAGCCGTCTTTCATGTCTGCGGCAGTCGAGTTGAGTGCCGTTTTCTCGGCCGCTCGATACGCTTCGTGCCGTACATGCAGAACGTCGGTCAGATCCTGCTCAGAACCAACGAGCTCGATCTTCAGAGCACTTGCGACCTTCTTCGTCGAAAGACCGTAACGAGCCAGCGCGGGAAGTAGGTTCTTCTTAGCCTCGTTGTCTTTTTCAACTGCGAACATCGCGAACTGCGCGAGAGAGGCTTTTTGTTCTTCTGTCGTATTGATAGCTAATAGCACCGCCAGGTTGTCGGATTGCACGACAACGTCGACGATCTCGCCGTCAGCACGGATGGGCGACATTTGTCCCGGAAGAGTCAAATGCATCTCCCGTAGTTTCATGCCCGGGAGAAGATGACGGTTCGAAAGAGAGGTTTTAAGCTTGAGCGTGTTTACGGAAACATCGGAAACGTGGAAGTGAAGCTGACGCTGGATGAACAGCGGATCAGCGGCCGATAGAATCGGTGTGAATCCAGGTTTGACGCGAAGGAGACGTTCCATTCGTGAGATCCGTGCATCCTGAGGTCTGATCACATAGCGCCCGACATCCGGTTCGCTTCTGATGAAGCCCGGTGAAGCGAGATCGCTCAGAACATAAGAGCCGTACAGGATGACGAGCCGGTCTACGGACTTGATGGGAGTTGCTCCGGCTTCGAGTGCGATGCCCATCGAATGGAAATCCAAGAGCCGAAAGCTTTCGGAAGGCAGCTCCGTCGCGGAACCGTTTATCCAAAGTCGCGCATGGATCCCCATGCTTGCGGGGATCGGAATCCTGCGAAGTGTCCGACGCTCCTCGATGCCCGGCGACGGCCTCGAACTTGTGCTTGCGCTGCTCCACACCATTCCCGTCCCCCTTGGCCCTTCTCCGCACCTTCGCGAGGCGCCGGCGTGGACCTTCCGGTGGAAAGAACGGCAATCTCCGTCACGAGTTGAGCCAAGACGGGCGCATCGTTCCGACTGAATCGAACCGAGACATGGGTCTCCTCAGCAGCGCAGCGAGATGGTGAGCCCACTACAGTGAAACGCCTTGCCGTCGGGATTCCGGCAGCGGTTCCCCCTCGACAGCGGGCGACAACGTCGAAGCAATCCGCAGCCTCAAGCGCGCTCACGGAAGCGATCTTCTTCCCACCCCATGCTCCGGGCTTGAGCGAAACTTATTTTATTGCCGGCGCGCGGAGGCGTTGGACACGCCATCCCGAAATCAGCGCTGGAGGGAATTTAGTTGGTGCCCAGTCCCGGATTTGAACCAGGGACACGCGGATTTTCAGTCCACTGCTCTACCAACTGAGCTAACTGGGCACCGTGGATTTGGGCGTTTAGCAGGTTCTTGGTCGGACGCCAAGGGAATCGTGCTCGCGCATGCGGGTGGAAGTGGCTAGGGTGCGACGCGGATGGGGCTGCTCGGGCCGGCGATCGTCTTGGCGATTGGGGTGCTGGGGCAGGTTCGCGGTTCTACAGGTGCGGCAGATCGGGACTCGGTCCGCGATCGCAGCGGTTTCGTTGGCTCTGGCACCGTGAGCACCGACGGGCGCGACGCCGAAAGCGACGCCGAGCCCGCTGGCGGACCGGCCGGGGGACGGCCGGGAGCGGAAGGCGGCGACGACGGGTCGCTCTCCGATGCGGACCTGCTGCTGCTTCTTCAGGTCGAGGAAGCCGCCGATACCGCCTCGGTGGCTTCGAACGACCTCGCCCCGGCCGCGGCCCAGCTTGACCGCCTGGGCGCCTCAAACCGCGAAACGACGATCAGCCAAGCCCTTATCGCGGAGACCGTTCCACGCACTTTGGGGGAGGCCGTCGCGGGGCGCGAGGCTTGGGCTACGACCCGTAGGACTCGGTTGCCGGATGACCGGCTCGTCGTGCGCGGGCGGAGCGGGAGTCGCGTGGCACTTCGGCTCGATGGCGCCCGGCTCCAGCATCCGCTCTCGACCGTGCTCGACGATCGCGTCCAGGAGCTGGTCGACCCGTGGATGGTTGGTGAAGCGGACCTCGAGGCTGGCGCCGACCTGGGTCGTGATTCGGACGGTGCTGCCGGGGCGTTCTCGCTGTCTTCCCGCACGCTGAACGTCGGCCGGGGGATCAGGACGGAAATTCAAGGCGACGCACGAAGCGGCGATCGGTCCCTCGGGGGCCACGCCGCGCTCGAGGTCGGGCTGGGATTTGCCGCGCTGCGGATCGCGGGGGCTCATGCCGACTTCGGGCGGGCTCGAGTCGGCGAGCCGTTGAGCGATGAGGACGGCGATGAGAAGGACCAGCCGGGCGCAAACTATCGGCGGTCCAACCTCTCGGTTCGGGCGCAGGTCGGCGACTCGAGCGTAAACAGCCCGAAAATTACCGGTGGATTCGAGCGCGACGCGCTCGAGGGACTTCAGCAGCTCGCGGATGGGACTGCTGTGATCGATCGAAGCCGGAGACGATGGTTCGGGCGATTCGATTTCACGGGGGAAAAGCAGTCGCTGGAGCTCATCGCCGCTCAGGAGCGGCATCAGGTCGACGCGAACGATGGCGTCTCCCGGTTCGAGGCGCGGGGAAATCTTTCTTGGGACTTCGGCGACGTCGGCGCCCTCGCCGGCGGCGATTTCGAGATCGCGGACGCGCAGCTCGGCAGCGCTCGGGGACAGAGTGAAGACGGCGAGTCGCTCAGCACCAGCGCGCTCGCGGGACTTTCGTACGAGAGCGCGCTGCTACAGGCCGCGCTGAAGGGACGCTTCGTCCATGCGCACGCAGAGCGACGTCCCGTGTCGGGTGGTATGACGCGGAACGTGGAAGGCCGCTCGTTACTCACCGAGGGGCGCGTCGAGGTTGCTCTCGGATCGAAGCTTGCGCTTCAGGCGGGGTGGTCTCAGAGCTTCCACCTGCCGAGCCTCGGAGATTGGCTCCTGCTCGATCGCGGCGGCAGCAAGCCGCTGGGCGCCGAACGAAGTTTCACCGTCGATTTTGGGCCGTCGCTGCGACACGAGAATTTCGTCGTCTCCGTGCTCGGATATTTGAGCTGGGTATCCAGTAGTCTCGAACCCACGCCGCTCGGACTCACTACCGTCGAGGATGCACGTCTTCGCGGAGTCGAAGCGCGGGCCCGGTGGAGCGCGAGCGAACGGCTCTCACTCGGAGCGGGGCTCGCTTGGAGCGCCGGAAATGACGGTGACGATCGGCCGCTCAGCGGGCAGACCGGAATTACCGCGCAGGGAGACGTGCGCTACGAGCTCGGTTTTCATCAGGCGTTTTTCGAGCTGTCCATCAAGGGTGGTGCGCCGACGGAACGGCGGAGCTTCTATGATCGAGCCCTCGAGCCGAACGCCCGGCTCAACCGTTGGATCAACGTCGAGGCGCGTGGTGGTGGACACCTCGGGGCCGGTTTCGAGCTATTTTTGGCGCTCGAAAACGCGCTGGATGCGCATCAAGAATTACCGGGCAGCAACGTCGCGCAGACGGGAATCGATTTGCGCGTGGCTCTTCGGCACGTCTTCGATTGACCGGCGACGCCGTGCGATACACCCGCGGCGGCGTTCAGCGGTGGCAAAGCTCGCGTTCCTGTCGGCGACGAACGGTCGGTCGGACCGGATGCGCGTTCGACCAACCCACGTGGGCCCTGAACATGCCGGGCGCGTCTCTGACGGCCACGCTCGCTGCGGACGGCCCGCCTACGAGAGCTAACCTTTGACCTAGTTGGGTGCGATCGCGAGGGCGCACGCCGCGCCGCCGAATGGAGAGTTCGACCTCACGTCGAATCGTCCGCGATCAGTCGTTCATACGGACAGTATATTTAATCTCGCGGCCGGCGGGCGCGTCGAAGGTTTCGGACCATGACTTACCTTCATGGACCACCTTCAACAAATACCGGCCTTCGTAGATCGTCTGCGGTTCGAGCGGTGAGCGGCCGATCGGCTTGCCGTTGAGGCTGATCGAAGCGCCTTTTGGCGCGTCGACGATCAACTGGCTCGTTCCGAACGAGAGATTGTCGCTCTGCTCGCCGCCCGCGCGGATCGTGTAGCGCTTGTAGAGGTTGAGCTGCTTGTCCTTGTCGGTGAAGCGGAGCTTGTGCGCGCCGGAGTCGAGCTTTGCCTTGAGCGGCGTGCGTCCGAGCAGGACCGAGCCGTTGTAGACCTCGACCGGCGGCTCCGACGTGAGGCTCAAGAAGCCGAAGCCGGGCACCGGCGCGGGCGCGACTTCCGAAGGAGCACCGGCCGATCCGGGGGCTGCGGAGCCAGCCGCCGCGGATCCACCGGCGGCAGCGCCTCCGGCCGGGACGGCGCCCGAGGCACCTTCCGGTCCGGCGACGACTTCCTCCGGCTCGGGCGCGGGCGGAAGCTCGGCTTCGCCCTTCCCTTGCAAGGCAGCTTGCACCAGCTCCTTCGGCAATTTGTGCCGCGTGGTGTCGGGCTCGGATAGTCCGGGCGGCGTCGACGTCGGGAACGTGAAAATCACGATCAACGCCAGCACCAACAAACCCACGCCCGCGTACAAAACGGAGCGCGAGCTGTCGCCAGCATCTTTTCGGAAATTCGTGACCGACGAGGCTTCGCGGATCGGCGATTGAGGAACCGGCGATACGGGTTGCGGCGGCATCGAATTTCGACCCGGCGGCGAGCCGATTGAATTACGTGAGTTGACCGGCGGGAGCGATCCGCGAACCGGCGCGAGTGACCCGCGGGCGGGCGGCATCGAGCCGCGCATCGCGTAGGCGTTCGGCGCGAGCGACGCGCGCATTCCGGACTGCTGCATCGGCGGCGTCGGTACACCTCCCTGCGCCATCGACGGCATTTGCGAGCTGGGCATTCCGAACGCCCCGCCTCGCTGGGGACCAGAGAATTGTCCGTATTGCTGCGGGGCAGGCGCCATCCCAGAACCAGGAACGAAACCGGGACCGGAGCCAGCACCACCGCCGGCCGCCCCCGGCATCTGCGACGGCCGAACCGCCGGCGCGGGCGGATGCGACGGCCGGATCTGCAGCTGCGGCATCACGTCCGACGGCGATCGCACCGACAGCGGCACCGGCTGACCTTGCGTCGCCACCTGGCCGACCGGCGATTGCGCCATGATCGTCCCGCGCCCGTGGAGCTGCGGAAGCTCCGGCAACGCCGAACCGCCTTCGACCGTGATCGACTGCCGCGCGTTGCTCCAGGAATTCGGCCGCGAAGTGGTTTCGGGCGGCTGTGCCGCCTCGCGCGCCCGACGCTGAATGCGATCGGTGCTCTCCGAGATTTGTGAGTTGTCGAGGGGCGGATATTCCGCCGCGACCGGGCTCTGACGGCGGCCGGACTCGGTGTCGTCGTCTTGGCGGCGGCGCGAGCCGGTGTCGGCCGAGTTGCGCTGCCCCTCGGTCGCCGCGCGAGAAGCTTCGAACAACGCCGGATCGACGCCCGCGGGCGGTGAATCCGGTCGAGAGAGCGTCGTCATGCCGTCCAAATCTCCGATCGAGCTCAAGAGCGATCGCCGCTGCTGGCGTTCGGGTGCATCGCTAGGCACCGCTCCGTCGAGGAACGCCGCGACCTCGCCATGAGACGCCAATCCCTCGTTCGCCAGCGCGCCGGCGATGGCCGCGCGCAACGCCGCGACGCTCGGAAAGCGCTGACTTCCGCGCTTCGCCATCGCGTGGAGCGCGACGTCGAGCAGCTCCTGGGCGGGGCCCTCTAATTGAGGACGCTCGGGAGTGCCGGTGAGTACGCGGGTGTCGAGGTCGTCGCCCTCGAAGGGCGGGCGGCCGGTCAACAACAGATACAAGACCGCGCCGAGGCCGTAGGTATCGCTGCCGGTATTCGCGGCAGGATAGCCGCCGATCACCAGTTCGGGCGCGAGATACGCGGCGCCGGCCTTCGGTGCATCGGACGAGATCAAGTTAGTGCCGAAGCCGGTGACTCTGGTGAGGCCGTCGTATCCGACCAGCAAAGTATCGGGACGGATCGCGCCGTGAACCACCGGGCGCGCCGTGAAGCCTTGCTGCCCGTGCTCGTGCGCGTGGATGACGCCCTCGCACGCGTCGGCGATGATGCGCGCCGCGACCCGCGCCGGGACTCGCCCTTCCGCTCCGGACCGAAGCCGTTCGACCGACTCGCCTTCGACGTATTCCGCGATGCGAGCCCAACCTTCCTCGAAATACTCGAGGCCGATGATCCGCACGACGTTGGGATGATCGAGCTGCGTCAGGAACGCCATCTCGCGCATCAACCGAGATACTTGTTTGGGATCGGTCGTCGCTTCGCCGGATAACCACGCGACCACCACCGGGGCAGCGCGTTGTGGAACGCCGCCGATGATTTCGCAGCCCAAGAAGGCGCGCGTCTCCGTGCCGGACGGCAACGGACCGATCACTGCATATTGCCGCTCCGAAGGCATCGCGTTGTCCATCCTGTCTCTCTAAGTCCGCAACTTCGTCATAATTGGTTCCATTAGCAAGCCCCCCGGGTTAGTTAGCGCATTCGGTGCTCGTTCCGCGGCGGTTAGAACTCGCCGGGCTACAGGTCGAGGCGCTCTCGGTCGGCGGGATCGAAACCAGCTATCAGGTCCCCGCCTTCGACGTCGCGATCGACATCGGCCGCTGCCCGCCTTCCGCCGTTCGGATGGGCACCTTGCTCCTCACCCACGGCCACATCGATCACGCGGCCGGCCTGCCGTACTACGTCTCGATGCGCGGCATGACCGGCCAATCGCCGCCGCGCGTCTTCGTCCCCGCCGCTTCGCACGACGCGATCACCCGCATCCTCGACGCGTGGCGTGATCTTCAAGCCGACACCGACCGCTGCATGCTCATCCCCACCAACCCGGGTGATCGCATTCCTCTCAAGAACGGCTCGTTTGCGCGAGCTTTCGGCTCGCCGCATCGGATCGCGACCATCGGATATACCCTATTCAAGACGGTTCGTAAGTTGCGGCCCGAGCTGGTCGGAGAGCCCACCGAACGCATCGCGGAGCGGGTGAAAGCCGGCGAAATCGTCCACGAGATCATCGAGCGTCCCGAGCTTTGTTTTCCAGGCGACACGCGGATCGAGGTGGTCGAGCGGGAGCCCACCGTCACGAAGGCGCGGGTCCTGATGCTGGAGTGCACTTTCGTCGGAGAGAGCGTGAGCGTCGCGAAAGCGCGGAAGGGAGGGCACGTCCACCTCGATCAGATCGCGGAGCGGGCCAGCCTCTTCCAAAACGAAGTTCTGCTGCTGACGCATTTTTCACGACGCCATCCGCGCGCGGAGATCGAACGAGAGATCGAGCGGCGATTTCCATCGGAGCTCCGCGATCGAACGCAGCTCCTGATCCACGACGAGTCTTGAGCACCGTCCGCGTTCGCGCCAGTGGAGCAGGCGATCCTTTCGCATCTCGGAAAAGAGATCTCCGAGGAAGCCAAAAACTACGAAGCAGATCAGAAAAAGACCAGAAAGAGGATCTCAGTCCTGACCTTATCCTGTTCGTCTCCTAACCTTTGCCCGCTCTTCATCCTGATCCCAGTCCTGATGTAATCCGGATCCCCTTCCTGGCTTCATGGCTTCCTTAGAGGTCCGAAAAACCGCTGCAAAACAGCCGAGTAAGGACGGGACACTCCGCAGGGTGCCTTGTGTCGTTGCGCGGCTGTTTTGCAGCGGTTTTTCGGACCTCTAAGGAAGCCAGGAAGCCAGGAACGCGGCACCGATGTGAGGCGGTCATTTGTTTCGGGCGGGATCTTAACGGCAGCGGTACTCGAGTCACGTTCACTATTTTTAGTTTCAGAGAGTTCCAAGGGGAGCGGGCGTTTCACACCGAACTGTTGGAGGTCAGACGACCGAAGAGAAACTCGGACGCACGGCACGACCCGAGCGCGACAAAAGATCAGAACCGCGTCGCCACCCCGATCGAAAGATCGATCGCCGAGGTCGACCCGCAGCGAGCCGCAAGCAGCTCCGCCAACTGGTGGTGGTCGCCGCGATCGGAGTAGGCCGTTTCGATGAAGCTCGCCCCGCCCGCCGCGTAACCGAAAGCGAGACGCGGCCGGAGGATCTCGAGGCTCGCCAGCGCATCCTCGGAGCCCGCGCAATGTTGAACCCACTCGTTGTGCCGCTCGCGCGGGATGAAGGCGCGATAGAAATTGCCGTAACCGAGCTCCTTCGGCGCCGCGAGACTCTCGGCGCAGCCGCTCACGCCCATGAACGCGAGATCGATCGGGCTCTCTCGCAGCGCAACAATCCGCCGATAAGTTTCGTCCATTCGAAACGCATCGGCCGAAAAGAACACCGCGGTGCTCGGCGACTCGACCAGGTAAGTCGCCTGCGCGAGGTTCAGGTTCCAATCCTCACCGTCGAACGGACACGCGGTGATGCGGATGCCGTCGAGCTCGTGAGACTCCCAGGCTGCGAGTTGAATGACCCGCGTGAAGCCGAGCAACCGCAACGTGCCGAGCAGATCGACCTGATGCGCCGGCGCGGGCGTCGCGACCGAAGGAACGATGATCGGAACGTGAGGCGGAACGTGGAGCAGCGCGCTCGGATTCAGATGATCGTTGTCGCCGTGGGTGATCAGCACCAGATCGATCGGCGGTAACGCGCGTGGGTCGGGCTTCGGTGCCGAAAGCCAGCGTTCTGGCGGCTCGCTCGCCGCGAAAAACAGCGGATCGACCAGAACGTTCTTGCCTTCGAGCTCGAGCAGCACCGCAGCATGTCCGAGCCACGTGACGCGCCGCGAGCCCGAGCTCGGCGCCAAGTCCGAGTCCGAACGAAGGTCGAGAGCCGCAACCCCGCCCGGACCCGCCGACGTCTCGAGGAACGCCAGCGCATCGAGCAACGGCAGGATCCATTCGGCGCACGCCCGCTCCGCCCGGTCCTGAAAGACGTCCAAAACCTGCCGTGCGCTCCGTGATCCATCGAGCAGCGAAATCAACCGCCGCATCACCGAAGCCGTCTCCGCGTTACCGCAGATCGTCGCCGCCCCGATCTCGAACCCGCGCTCGTGATCACCCAGCCGAATCCCGGCAAAGACTGCGTGCCGGAGCTCGGTCCCACGCGGCATGAAAGGGAAGTTCTCGACCCGGAGCTCCCTTTCGATCGCCGGTGTGGGCCAGACCGAACGCCGCAGCGCGATCCGATTCTCACCGGCCAAGGCCAGGACACCCCCGCGACCGGGAAGTGACACGCCCGGGTCGCGCGCCGCGTAATACAAAAGATCGTGATCGACCGCGCGCCACAGATCCCGCGGTGACAACGTGAATTCCGAGGCGTGCTTCCAGGTCGTCGCGCCGAAGAGCTCGAGTGCGGCATCCCAGGGCCAGACGCGCGGCGCACTCCCCGGCGCGCAGAGCGACATCTCGGCAAAAGAAGCGTCGGGCCGGACGTTCACTTCCACGCCGGCTGCACGTCGATAGTACAGCGCCGCCGGATCGATCGCCGGCCGGTCGATCGCGGATCGAAACGCGCCCAGCCTGCGCAAAAGAACGTCTTCGAAACTCACGGCCGCGCTCGCAAAACCATCACCGCGGCGTGTAGCGCGTGACGGACTTGTATTGATCCGGCCACTCGAGCGGCCACCCCTGGGCCTGTGCCGCGTGGCGCGTCCAGTACGGATCGAACAGGTGCGCCCGAGCCAGGACGCAGAGATCCGCGCGCCCGGCCGCGATGATGCTGTTCACGTCGGCCCAGGACGAAACGTTGCCGACGGTCATCGTGGCCAGTCCGGTTTCGAGTCGGATCCGATCGGAAAACGGCGTCTGAAACAATCGCCCGTACTTCGGCTTCGCGTCGCGCACCGTCTGTCCGGCCGACACGTCGAGAATGTCCACGCCGTGCGCTTTCAACGCACGCGCGACTTCGATCGTGTCCTCGATCGGCTGGCCGTTCGGCGCCCAGTCGGTCGCGGAAATACGAACTGAAATCGGCTTGTGCGCCGGCCACGCCGCTCGCACCGCGTCGAAGACTTCCAGCGGAAAACGCAGGCGATTCGCGATCGGGCCGCCATATTCGTCCGAGCGGCGGTTGGTCAGCGGGGAAATGAACGTCGCGAGCAAGTATCCGTGCGCGAAGTGAAGCTCGAGCAAATCGAAGCCCGCTTCGTCGGTCATGGTCGTGGAGCGGACGAAATCCGCGATCACCTGATCCATGTCGGCGCGAGTCATTTCCCGAGGGACTTGGCTGTAGGGCAGATACGGCAGCGGAGAAGCGGAAATCAGCGGCCAATTTCCGTCCTCGAGCGGCTCATCCGAGCCTTGCCAGGGCGGCTTGGTGGAGCCTTTTCGACCGGCGTGCGCGAGCTGCATGCCGATTCGCGCGTTGGAGTTGCCGTGCACGAAATCGACGATCCGCTTCCAGCCTCGGACGTGCTCGGGCGAATACATGCCCGCGCAGCCCGGCGTGATGCGGCCTTGGGGGCTGACGTCGGTCATTTCGGTGATCAACAAACCCGCACCGCCGATCGCGCGGCTGCCGAGGTGCACCAGGTGCCAGTCGTTCACCGCACCTTCGATCGACGAATACTGGCACATCGGCGAGACCACGACCCGATTGCTCAGCACCAGATCGCGCAGCCGATAGGGCGTGAACATCGGCGGCGGCGCGGGATCGAGGGGCACCGAAACATGGCTCTGCTCCGCCGCGCGGACCGCGATGGTGCGGTTGATCTCTCGGATCAGCGTCGGATCGCGCTGCTGTAAGTTGTCGTGCGTGATCCGCAACGAGCGGGTGAGCAGCGACAGCGAGAATTGGATCGGGTCGAGTTTTAAATATCGCTCGGTATTTTCGAACCACTCCAAGCTGACTTGCGCCGCGCGTTGCGTCGCTTCGACCACCGGCCGGCGCTCGGTTTCGTACGCCAGCAATGCTTCGGAAATCGGACGCGAAGGAATGCGAAGCTCGTCGGCCAGCGCGATGGCGTCTTCCATCGCCAGCTTGGTCCCCGAGCCGATCGAAAAATGGGCCGTATGGGCTGCGTCCCCGAGTAGAACCACGTTTTCGTGAGACCACCGAGCGTTGCTCACCGTCGGGAAATTGCGCCAAATCGAGCGGTTTTTCTGCAGCCCATGTCCGGCGAGCTCTTCCGTGAACAGGGCTTCACAGAAGCGGATAGTTTCGTCCTCGTCGGCGCGATCGAGCCCCGCGGCTCGCCAAGTAGCCTCGGTGCACTCGACGATGAAGGTCGATTCCGCCTCCGCGTAGCGATAGGCGTGCACGCGCCACCAGCCGTGTTTGCTCTCCTTGAAATAGAAGGTGAACGCCTGGAACGGGAAGGTCGTACCGAGCCAGACGAACTTGTTCGGGCGCCAGTCGACCGTCGGACCGAACCAAGATTCGTGGGCCGCGCGGATGGTGCTGTTCACACCGTCGGCGGCGACGATCAGGTCCGCATCGAGGTCCGAAAGCGAGCGAATCTCACGCTGATGCTCGATCACCACACCCAATTTGCGCGCCCGAGCGGTGAGGATTTCGAGCAGCCGCCCCCGAGACAAACCGCTGAAACCATGACCGGTCGAAGTGACGACCTCACCTTTGACGTAGATGTCGATGTCGTCCCAGTGCGCGAAGCTCTCGGTGATCTCGCGATAACTCTCCGGATCGGCCGCTTCCAGACGATCCAGCGTTTGATCCGAGAAAACGACGCCGAAACCGAAGGTGTCGTCCGGCGCGTTGCGCTCGTAGATCCGCACCTCCGCCAGAGGGTCGGACTTCATGATCAAGATTCCGAGATACAGCCCGGCGGGCCCTGCACCGATACAGACGATCTTCACGGCTGAGGTTCGCTATCCACCTTCCGAACGCGGCTGGCAATCGGGGCAGTAATAAGTCGAGCGGGCGGCGGTGCCTTGGCGGCGCATTTCGATCGTGCACCCACAACGCCGGCAGGGGCTGTCGCTCCGCAGGTAGACGTAATACGGCGCGCGATGGGAAACCGCGTTGCTCTCGACGCTCGCCTTCATCAGGCCGCGGGCGATGCGCACCAGGCGGGAGAGCTTGGCGTCGTCGAGCGCGCGCACCGGGTCGAAGGGGCTGATCCCCGCGGAAAACAGCGACTCCGATTTGTAGATGTTGCCGATGCCGGCCAGGATCGTCTGGTTCATCACCGCTTCGCCGATCGGCACGTCGTCGTAGGCGCGGAGGCGCGCCAAGATCGCGTCCCCATCGAGCTCCGGCGCCAGGACGTCCGGACCGAGCTGCGAGCTGCGATGACCGGGCACCTCGCGCTCCTTCAGGAGCTCGATCTTCGGCGCGCTGAAGCACACCGCAACGAACGCCTCGGTCGAAATCACCGCCCGCGCCGCGCCTTCCGATTTCCGCCAGCGCTCGCCCGGCCGATAGAGATGCCAGGAGCCGGTCATTCCCATGTGGCTGGCCAGGGTGCGGCCGTCGTCGAAGTGGATCAGGAGGTGCTTGCCCTTCGCTTCGATCAGCGAGATGCGGCGCCCGTCGAGCTTCGCGTCGCGCAGCGCGGGCAGCCGGCTCTCGAAGCGTTCCACCAAGGCGCCGCCGATCGCGCGCGTCATGGTGTTGGCGGTGCGAAGGATCGTATCGCCCTCAGGCATCGGGCGGCCTCCGCTTCAAGAAACCGCGGCGGGAAGCGGCAAATCCCGCCTTGGTGAGGTGCGGGGCCAGGATCGACGAACGAGGCTCGTCACTGTCGATCTTCGCGATCAAGAGCGCGCGCCGTCCGCCGCGATCGACCCACGCGGCCAGGGCGCGGGCCACCGCTTCGGCGGCATGAGTACGCTCCGGCTCGGTCGGCGGGAAAAACGTCAGCACCGTTTGCTGTGATCGACCGATGAATGCGAGCAGCTCACCATCTTGCAAGACAACTTGCGATCCGGCCGCGCGTTGCGCGCGGGCACCTTCGCGATCGGGCCACGGTAACGCAGCGCCGTACGGATTCGCCGGATCGGTCGCGGCGATCAGCAGTGGCTCCGAAACCGAGTCACCCGACGACCGCCGTGCGCGCAAGCGTTCCTCGGCGCCCGGAACGGCGAATTGCGCGGCACCGAGGCCGGAAACGAAGTATCCGCGGCGAATTTTGCCGGCCTCTTCCATCGCTTTCAGCACCGGATAAACGGTGCTCCACCCGCCGGAGATACCTTCGGCGGCCGCGGCCTCGCGGGTAAGAATGCCGTGGCGTTCGATCAATTGCCGCGCAAGGGCCGTGCGTCGTTCGGTTTCGGTGCGTGCGGCGGTCGGATCGGGCAGCAAGGACCAGCGGCCTTCGGAGCCGGGAGGGCCGAGGCGGCGCGATCGAAAAACCCGACCTCGAGTGCGAGAGGAAGCTTTCCTCATGCCTCCGAGCATCGATCGCAGCGGCGTCAGAGTGTCGTTGCCGACTTCGCCGCTCCACACCAACGTCCACAAGGCCGCGTGCACGTCGTTTGGAAACGCTTTCGTGGCCGAGACCAGATCACCAAAGAACAACGCGCCTCGCGACAACAACAGCGCGCGGATCTGCACCACCAAGTCGCCTTCGGCGGGAATCGGCGCCGGCGCGAGCAGCGGAAAATGATCGGCTAAATACAGCGCGATTCGGCCGTCGGTGTTGCCGATCGGTTCGAAGCCGCGCCAAGTGATTTCGCCCGCCGCGGAGAGCTCGTCGAGATCGGCTGGCGAATACTTACGAACCCGGGCCGGTAATATTTCGCTCTCCAACGCCGAGGCCGGAAGCGGCGCGCCTTGGAGTTGCTCGATCACCGACAAGAGCGCGTCGAGACCGGCCCGCGCTCGCGTCACGCCCTGCCATTCCGGAAGAAAACGGCCCAGCGCGGCTTGATCCACCGGCTCGACCTGCTTTCGCAGCTTGGCCAGGGACTGTTGCTTGATCGACCGGAGTACTTCCGGATCGCACCACTCGCGGCCGCGGCCTCCGGGTAGCATCTCGCCTTCGAGGATCTTCCCCGCGCCGGACAGACGCGCCAGCGCGGTGCGCACCGGACCGACGCCGAGGCCGAAGCGATCGGCCGCCGCTTCCGACAAAAACGGGACGTGCGTGCGCGCGTACCTCAAAAGCAGCGATCCGAGCGCATCGTCGGTGGGCTCCAGAAACGCCGAAGGCAAGCCGGGCGGCGGCATCACGCCCAACGCGTCGCGATAGCGCGCGACGTCTTCCGCCGCCGCGAAGCGCCGCTCCGAGCGAACGTTGAACGCGACGATCCGGCGCGTGGTGAGTAGCTGATCGATCCAGGCCGGCGCCGCTGCTGGATCTTCGGAGCGCGCGGCGATTTCCGAAGCGCTCAGGTCGCCGATCGACAAGAGCAGATCGTGCAGCCCGTCGGCGTGCTTGATGAAGAAGCGCCGATCGAGTCGCTGCAGCCGGAGCTCGGTCGCCTCGACCGCGTCGGCATCGAGCAGCTCGCGGAGCTCGGCTTCACCGAGCAGCTCGCGAAGCTGCGCGTGATCGATCGACAAGGCCTGTGCGCGACGTTCCGCCAGCGGCGCGTCGCCGTCGTAGATGAAGTTCGCGACGTAGGAGAACAACAACGACGCCGCGAACGGCGACGGCGTGCGAGTCTCGACCGTCGCGACCCGGATCTTGTGGAGCGAGATCTGCCGCAGCAGATCGCTCAACGCAGGAAGATCGAACACGTCCCGCAAGCACTCGCGATAAGTCTCCAAAATGATCGGAAAATCAGGGTGCTGAGACGCAACCGCGAGCAAATCGGCGGCGCGCTTACGCATTGCCCAGAGCGGCGTGCGTTTTCCGGGCCGGCGCTTCGGCAACAACAACGCGCGTCCTGCGTTCTCGCGGAATCTAGCGGCGAACAGGGACGAACGGCCGAGCTGGCGCGTCACCAGCGCTTCGACGTCCTCGGGCGCGGGGATGAACAACGCGGCGTCGGGCGGAGCGTCCGCTTCGGGCAAGCGGAAGACCATGCCGTCGTCGGACCACATCAGATCGACTTCGATGCCTTGATCGTCCGAGAGCCGCGCGGCGATCGCCATCGCCCACGGTGCGTGCACCCGCGCGCCGAACGGCGACAGCAAGCACACGCGCCAATCGCCGACCTCGTCGACGAAGCGCTCCAGAATCAAAGTTCGATCGGTCGGCACCTCGCCGGTCGCCGCGGATTGATCGGCGAGATACTCGAGCAGGTTCTTGGCGGCGAGCTGATCGAGCTTGTGATCGTCCACCAACAAGCGGGTCGCGCGATCGGCGGACAGAGTACCGAGGCGACGCGAGAGCTCACCGATCGCGCGGCCGAATTCAGGTGGCCGTCCCGGTCGATCACCGTGCCAAAACGGCATTTTTCCAGGCTCGCCGGGGGCTGGTGAGACCAGGACGCGGTCGTGGCTGATCTCTTCGATCCGCCAGGAAGACGCGCCGAGCAGGAACACGTCGCCGGTGCGCGACTCGAAGACCATCTCCTCATCGAGCTCGCCGACCCGGCGGCTGGTTCGGCCTTCGCCGCCGTCGGCCAAGAACACGCCGTACAAGCCGCGATCGGGAATGGTGCCGCCGTTGATCACCGCGACGCGCTTCGCGCCTTGGCGGCCTTGCACCGATCCGCCGACGCGATCCCAGGTCAAGCGCGGGCGCAGATCCGCGAGCTCGTCGGAGGGATAGCGGCCCGAGAGCATGTCGAGCAGTCGATCGAACGCGTTTCGCGACAGATCCGCGAACGGTGCGGCGCCGCGGATCAACAGGAACAGATCGTCGGCGCCGATCTGATCCATCGCCGCGGTCGCGACCAGTTGCTGCGCCAGCACGTCCAACGGATTTCGCGGATAGAACGTCTCTTCGACTTTGCCTTCCAGCATCCGCGCCGAGGCCGCTGCTGAGGCGAGCAAATCGCCGCGAAACTTCGGGAAAATGACGCCTTTCGAGACCGCGCCGACCTGGTGGCTGGCGCGGCCGATCCGCTGGAGGCCGGACGCGATCGAGGGCGGCGCTTCGATCTGCACCACCAGATCGACCGCGCCCATGTCGATCCCGAGCTCCAAAGAAGACGTCGCGACCAACGCGGGCAGCGAGCCGCTCTTCAGCCGGTCTTCGATCTCCGCGCGCGCGTCGCGGGCGATCGATCCGTGGTGCGCCCGCGCGATCTCCTCGCCGGCCAGCTCGTTCAACGCCGCAGCCAGCCGCTCGGCCAGCCGGCGCGAGTTCACGAAGATCATCGTCGAGCGATGCGCGCGGATCAGCTCGAGCAAGCGCGGATGAATCGACGGCCAGATCGACTTCCGCTCCGGGCCAGCCGCGGCCGGACCCGAGCGGATCTCATCCGAGATCTGACCCAGCTTCGACATGTCCTCGACCGGGACTTCGATCGTCAATTCCAGGGACTTTTTGGCCCCCGCATCGATGATCTCGACCGGCCGCGCGGACCAGTTTCCAGCGGCGTCAACGACGCCGCCGCCGAGCAATCGCGCGATCTCGTCGAGCGGACGCTGGGTCGCCGACAGGCCGATCCGCTGGAGCGGCTTCGTGCGATCGCGCCGCAGCGCTTCGAGCCGCTCCAAAGACAGGAACAGGTGCGCCCCGCGCTTGGTCGAGACCATCGAGTGGATCTCGTCGACGATCACCGTGTCGACCGTCTCGAGCATCTCCCGCGCGTTCGAGGTGAGGAGCAGATACAAGGACTCGGGCGTGGTGATCAGAATGTCCGGCGGCGAGCGATTGAGCCGCGCACGCTCGTTTTGCGGCGTATCTCCGGACCGAATGCCGACCTGCGGGATGCGATGCGCGAACCCATCGCGCTCGGCGACCGCGCGAATGCCGGCGATCGGCGAGCGAAGGTTGCGCTCGACGTCGACGCCGAGCGCTTTCAAAGGCGACAGATACAAGATCCGAAGCCGCTCCTTCTGCTCGGGCTCCGGTGAAAACATCAGCCGGTTGATCGCGGTGAGGAACGCGGCCAGCGTCTTGCCCGAGCCGGTCGGCGCGAGGAGCAAGGTCGATCGCCCCGCGGCGATCACCGGCCAGCCTTGGGTTTGGGCCCGTGTCGGCGCGTCAAAAGCGGCGTCGAACCAGCGGCGCACAGCGGGGTGCGCAAAATCCTTCATGGCCCCGGCCATCGGCGGATTCTAGCGGATCGGGACGGCAGAGTTCGAAGTGACTTTTGGGCCGGGTTTTGCGAGCATCGGATCGATGCCGGCTTACGACTACCGCTGCCAGACCTGTGGCGAAGAGCTGGAGCTCGTTCACAAGATGAGCGAGACCGTCACTGCAAAACCGCACCAAGATCCAAGCGGCCACGCCTGCGAAGGGCCGCTCGAGCGCCTGATCAGCGCGATCGGCATCGCCGGAAGCGTCGGTGACAAGCCGCCGAGCGACTCGAAGCTCGAACGGCTCGGCTTCACGAAGTACGTGCGCGGCGCGAAGGGCTACGAAAAGGCGTTCGGCAAGGAACAGGCGCCGGGCTTCATCAATCGCGAGTAATCGCGACCCGCGGCGAGTAATCGAGACTAGTCGTCGACCGAGACCGCGCGACCGTGGCAGGGTGCGCCGCCATGGCCACCCGCTTTCCTTGTCAGGACAACACGGACGGAACGCCCGCCGAAAACGGCCCCCGCCGGATCGTGCGCGTGAAGCGCGTCGACGAGACGACCACCCTCGACGAGCTGTTCCGGAACTGCCTGCCCGCTTTCGGCGGCGCGTATCTCCGGCGGATCTACCAGATCCTCGACGAAGCGATCGGCCAGGGCTGCCCGCTGACCGTCAGCGTCGCGGGTCCGGCCACCGTCAGCGGACAACACCACGCCTGGCTCAACCCGCTGATCGAGACCGGCTGGGTCGCGTATCTCAGCACCACCGACGCGATCTGCTACCACGACGGCCACCGCGCCCTCGACGGCCGCGAAGAGCCGGTGCACGAGGTGCCGATCTTCGGCGACGACGGCCAGCTCAGGGACGAACGGACCATCCGCGTCACCGACATGGCTTTCGACGAGGACGTGCTGCTCGATCAGGACAAGCTGATCACCGCAGCCATCCAGCGCCCCGAATTCCAGAAGAAAATGACCGGCACCGAGCTCCGCTATCTGCTCGGGAAGGTCTACGCCGAGCAGGAAAAGAAGAACAAAGTCCAAGAAGGCCTGCTCGCGCTCTGCCATCGGATGGCCGTGCCGCTCTTCGTCGGCGCGCCCGGCGACGGCAGCGTGTTCCTGAACTCGATGAAGCTCTGGGCCATGAAAGAGGCCGGTTTGATCGAGAGTTACGGCTTCGATCTCGACCTCCACGCCGAGGTGTTCGAGGCCTGCGCCTATCACTTTTGGGGTCTGTTCGAGCACCCGGTGGGCGCGCTCGGCACGTTGATCCTCGGCGGCGGCGTCCCGAAGAACTACAACCTCCAGCCCGAGCCGGCCCTGGGCCAGGTCCTCGGCCTGCCCGACGTGCGCGGCTACGTCTTCGACGTCCAGATCGTGAGCGCGCCGATCACCGACGGCTCACTGTCGTCGTGCCCCCCGGCCGAGGCCGTTACCTGGGGCAAGGTCGATCGCGACACCTACGTCCAGACGACCGAAAGCATGCAAGGCGACTACTCGATGGTCATGCCTTTCATCGTGAAGGCGCTGCTCGAAAACCGGGCTCGTTACGAGACTTGGCGGGAGCGGATGGGCGAGGAAGCCTTGTTCGCGAAGCACCCCAAGGCCCGTGGATATCTGAGGTCCAAGGACGGCTACCGGCTCTTCGGGAAGCGCGAGGACCTCACCAAGAAGCTGATCGAGCAGGTCCGCGCCAACAAGGAGTGGCTGCTCGATACCCTCACCTATCCCCTCGCGGTCCGTTGAGCATCCGATGAGGATCTCGATCTTTAGATGATAGCTACTCGGCGTGCTTTTTAGCGCCCGCCTCGCAATAGCCACCACGTTGATCATCGGAGCCGCTGCTTGCAGCGGAACGGAAGCAGGTCGCATCGACAGCGGCGTGCCGAGCGACGGTGACGGCGGCGTCAGCGACGGCGGACGGCGCGAAGATGGCGGCGGCACCACGCAGACCGATGGCGGCGCGCAGCCGAGCGAGACGTGCAGCAACGCGCCGATCGCGGCCGCGACCAACGGCACCTGCAACGTCACCGCGGGCGACAAGAACCTCCTGATCCGCGGCGATCTGGTCGGTCCGAACGGCATCATCAAGAACGGTCACCTGCTCATCGATCAGAACGGCGTCATCACCTGCGCCGCGTGCGACTGCACCGCGACCGCGGGCTTCGAGACCGCGACCAAGATCGAGTGCGCCGAAGGCTTGATCTCCCCCGGCCTGGTCAACGCACACGACCACATCACCTTCAACGAAGGCGGACCGGTCCCGCACACCGAAGTCTACGAGCACCGTCACGACTGGCGCACCGGCCGAAACGGCAGCGAAGAGATTCCGTCACCGCAAAACAAGGGCGGCGTGCTCGGCGTGCGCTGGTCCGAGATCCGTAACCTGATCGCCGGCACCACGTCGGTGAACGGCAGCGGCTCCGCGCCGGGCTTGGTCCGAAACCTCGATCGCACCGACGGCCTCGAAGGATTGCCGCAGCCCGCGGTCCGCTACTCGACCTTTCCGCTCGGCGATTCGCGCGGCACCACCAAGAACAGTGGCTGCGACTACGGCACCGACGGCGACAGCCTCACCGACAACGCGATCGCGCAGGCCGACGCGTACACCCCGCACGTCGCCGAAGGCATCGACCTCGCGGCACGAAACGAGATGTTGTGCCTCGACGGCGCGCAGATGGGCGGCAACGACGTCATCGCCGGAAAGACCGCGATCATCCACGGTGTCGGCTTGAACGCGGCGGACTACGGCGCGCTGGCCAGCGAAGGCGCTTCACTCATCTGGTCGCCGCGATCGAACGTCGACCTCTACGGCAACACCGCGATGGTCACCACGGCCGCGCGGGTCGGCGTGCGCATCGGCCTCGGCACCGACTGGACCGCCAGCGGCTCGATGAACATGCTCCGCGAGCTCCGCTGCGCGTCGGACCTCAACAAGAACTACTACGGCAGCTACTTCACCGATCGGCAGCTGGTCGACATGGCCACGATCAACTCGGCGGCCGCGCTCTGGTCGGACGACCACCTCGGCGCGTTGAAGGCCGGCCTGCGAGCCGACGTCGCGATCTTCGATCAGAACGATCACCAAGGTTACAAGGCGATCCTCGAAGGCAACGTCGACGGCGTGGTGTTGGTCCTGCGCAGCGGCGTCGCGCTGTACGGCGACAAGGACGTGATCTCCGCGCTGGACGACGATCGCTGCGAAGCGCTCGACGTTTGCGGCCGCGCCAAGTCGATCTGCGTCGAGCGCGACACCGGCACGACGCTGGCCGAGATCCGGGCGGCGATCCGCACCGACAACTATCCGCTGTTCTTCTGCGGCACGCCGGACAACGAGCCGAGCTGCTTGCCGCACCGCCCGAGCGAGTACACTGGCATGAGCCGCGCGGACGACAAGGACGGCGACGGCGTGGCCGACGCGATGGACCTCTGCCCGGACACCTTCGATCCGCCGCGGCCGCTCGACGGCGACACGCAAGCCGACACCGACCAAGACGGTGCGGGTGACGCGTGCGATCCGTGCCCGTTGGCCGCAAACACCGAATCCTGCGCGGCCCCGCGCTCGGATGACCGCGACGGCGACGGCGTGAAAGACAGCGAAGACAACTGCGCCGGCGCGCCGAACCCGGGCCAAGAAGACCAGGACCGCGACATGACCGGCGACTCCTGCGACGCGTGCCCCACGGTCGCCAACACCGGCGGCGCGCCCTGCCCGGTCAACGTCTACGACGTGAAGCAAGGTCGGGCCGACGGAACCATCTCGATCAGCGACGTCATCGTCACCGCGATCGCGCCGGCCGGTTACTTCGTGCAGATCCCGGTCGCGAATCGCGACGCGACGCTCGGTGAGAATTACTCCGGCTTGTACGTGTTCGCGGGTCGCACCGCGGCCAAGCCCGCGCTGGGCGACCGGATCGACCTGGTCGGCACCGTCACCGAATACTTCGGCCAGATTCAGCTGACGACGGCGACCCACACCGTCCGCTCGAGCGGCGCGGAGCTTCCGGCTCCGATCGTCGTCGAGCCCGCGGTCATCGCCACCGGCGGCGATCGCGCGGCGGCGCTGGAAGGCGTGCTGGTCGAAGTTCGTGACGTCGCCGTCACCGACGTTGCGCCCGCTGCAGGCGCGGCGGACATGGCACCGACCAACGAGTTCGTCGTCGACGGTGCGCTGCGCGTGAACGACTTCATGTACCTGGCCGACCCGTTCCCGGCGGCCAACGAGCAGATCGGCTTCGTGCGCGGCGTGCTCCGGTTCGCCAACGAGAACTCGAAGATCGAGCCGCGAAACGCGGATGATCTCGGCGTCGCGGCGCAATTACGCGGCATCGAGCCGGGCGTTCGATTCGTTCGCGCCAACACCAGCACCACGGTTCACGAAGTCACGCTGACCCGCAGCACGGCTTCAGCGGTCACCGTCTCGATCCGCTCGAGCGACGCGTCGGTCACCGTACCCGCGACCGTCACGATTCCGGCCGGCTCCCGGTCGGTACCGCTGCCGATCACCACCCGCGCAGCGACGACGTCATCGGTGACCATCACCGCCGAGGCCGGCGGCATCACCAAGACGGCGACGGTGCGAACCTATGACGACGCGACGCCGCGACGCTTGTCGCAGCTTACGGTGTCGGCCCCGATCGCCAGCACCAACATGATGTTCAGCGGCACCGTCACGGTCGACGTGCCCGCCGGTCAGAGCGGCGTCACCGTCGAAGTGACGGTCGAGCCGGCGAACCTCGCCACGGTCGCGGGCCCGGTGGTGATCCCGCGGGATCGCACCTCGGCGACCTTCTCGATCTCGACCAGCGCCGAGACCGGCAGCGGAACGCTGGTCGCGCGTTCGGGCGGCGTCACGTTGCGCACGCCGTTCCAGGTCAGCACCTCTCGCACCCGTGCGGTCGGGCAGGCGGGCGACCTGATCATCACCGAGATCTTGTGGAACCCGACCGGCTCCAACGACGAGAAGATGCGCGAGTGGTTCGAGCTCTACAATCCCACCGCGGATCGGCTCAACCTCGACGGCCTGGTGGTGAGCGACCGCGCGAACCGGAGCTTCACGATCCGCGGAGCGGATCACGTCGTGGCGCCGGGCGCGTACATCGTCCTGGCCTACGACGCGGACCCGACCGTGAACGGCGGGATGAGCGGCGACGTGGTCGCGTACGGCTCGGCCGATCTGGTGCTCAGCAACAGCGGCGGCGCGGTCACGATCGCGATCGGCGGCACCACGATCGATCAAGTGGTCTGGGCCACCGGCTGGCCGGGTGCGAACGGGGTCGCCATGTGCTTGAAGGCCCCATATGCCCCGGACAACGCGGTGCAAGGTGCGTGGGGCGCGGCTGCCTCGTCGTACGGACCGAACGGCGATAAGGGCAGCCCTGGTATTCAGAACGACGCGACGAACTGCCCTTGATGTAACTGTTCGGGCGGTGGCACGTAGCCGGGATCAACGGTGAGCGCCGAGACGTCAGATCGAGCTCGGGAAGCGATCCGGGCAATCCACGAAGATCTCGCGGACCTTCGCCGGCGCCGGAGCCGAGCGCTGGCGCTGGTCGCGATCGGCGCCCTCGCCTTGCTCGGCGGTTTCGCCGCGCTCCCCGAGCCCCATGAGGCGAGCCCGCGCGACGTGACGTGGTGGGTCGCCAGCTTGTTCCTCCTCGCGAGCGCAACGTTCGCGGTGGGGACGGCGATGGGCATCCCACATTGGTCTCGCTCGGCGTTGATCACGGCGACCCTCGCCGCGGCGCTCGGCGCGATCGCCGGTGCGGCGCTGATCATCCAGCCGGCCGTGGGCCCGGACGCCGGCTTCCGCTTCTCCTGCTTGTTCCACGGAACGCTGGTCGGGCTCGGCACGTTCGCCCTGTTGCGCGTCACCACCGGCCGGCTCTGGCGTCGCTTCCCCGACGGAAGCGTGGTCGCGTCGATCGGTGGCACCGCGGCCGGTCTCGCGTATCTGGTCGCGCAGTGCGGCACCCGAGATCCGGGGCACGTCGTGATCTCGCACTTGCCGGTATTGCTGTCGGTCTTCGTCCTCACTCAAGCGGTTCTGGCGCTCCGGAACACGAGCCAATTCGAGGGAACATGAAAGCGCGGATCGGTGTGGTCACCGTCTCGGATCGGGCCAGCAAGGGCGAGTATCAGGACCTCGGCGGCCCGGCGATCCAGGCCTATTTCAGAGAGGTTTTGACCTCGGAGTGGGAGCCGGTCGCGCGATTGGTGCCCGACGAGCGCGACCAGATCGAGGCGGTGCTGAAGGAATTGTGCGACCGCGAAGGCTGCTGCCTGGTCGTCACCACCGGCGGCACGGGCCCCGCTCTCCGCGACGTGACGCCCGAAGCGACCGAAGCGGTGGCCGAGAAACTGATGCCCGGCTTCGGTGAGCTGATGCGCGCGGTGTCGTTGAAGTTCGTGCCGACCGCTATCTTGTCGCGGCAGACCGCGGTGATCCGCGGGCGCAGCTTGATCGTGAATCTGCCCGGCAAGCCGAAGTCGATCCGCGAGTGCCTCGACGCGGTGATGCCGGCGATCCCGTATTGCATCGATCTGATCGAGGGCCCGTTCCTCACCACCGACGAGTCCAAGATCAAAGCCTTCCGACCGAAGTCATGAACGCGCTGTTGATCGCGTTGTTGGTCGCTGCGCCGCCCGACGTGATCCCACCCGGCGAACAACCGCTGGTGGACGTGAGAGAGCTCGATCCGCGGTGGGTGTTCGACCTCCGTTACGCGACCGAAGACAACTTCTTCGGCCAAAAGGCCTACCCGGTTGCGGCCTGTTTTCTGCGGAAAAACGTGGCCGCGAAGATGGTGGCGGCGCAGCGCTGGATCGACGTGAAGCATCCCGGTCACGTCTTGATGTTCAAGGACTGCTATCGCCCCGATCGCGTGCAGTGGATCTTGTGGGCCGCGGTGAAGGACACGCCGAAGCGCGCGTACGTCGCGAATCCGAACAAGAAGCTGGGATCGATCCACTCCTACGGCGCCGCGGTCGACGTCACGCTCGCGGACGCGGACGGCAAAGAGCTCGACCTCGGCACGCCCTATGACTTCCTCGGCGCCGAAGCCGAGCCGCGACATGAAGCGAAGTTGCGCGCCGCGGGGAAGCTGACGGACGAACAGCTCGCGCGGCGCCGCATCTTGCGCGAGGCCATGCGCCGCGCGGGACTACGCTCGATACCGAATGAATGGTGGCACTTCAACGCACCCCTGGCTGGTGCAAGCCGCCTCGACGTTCCCTTCGAAAGCCTCGTTGGACCCTAGAATACAAGCCTAAGTTTGATCACCGGCCCGGCGGCGCGCATCATCGCCGGACGATGCGCCAACCGGAAGCGCTCCCCAACGCCGCGACCGCGCCGCTCACCCAGGGCGCGCCCCTCGACGGAGAGGTGCGGTTGGTGGCGCTGACCGAGGAAGAACGGACCCATCTGTTGGCGGTCGTCGGCGATGCGGATCTCGGCCCGGCCGCGACCGCACGGCTCAAGCTCCGCGCCGCGGCGCCGGTCGAGGAATGGGGCGCGCACGAGAAGCCGTCGCGTTTTCGCGAGCTGATCGGAACGTTGTTTCAAAACGACGGGCGCCTCCGCGGCGAGTGCCGCTGGTGCCATCGAAAAGGCCGGCTCGACCACTATCAGCTCTGTGAACGCTGCGCTCCGGCGGAGGTGCGCTGAGGCGTGTCGATCCTCCGGCTGCTGATTTTCCCGTTCGTTCTGTTGTTCCGAATCCTGCTCCGACCGCTGAAGATCCGCGGCCGGCGGCGCGCGTCGGGACGGGATGGATGGATCGAGCTCGAGCTGGAAGGCCCGGTGGTCGAGCTCTATGCGGCGCCGAAAATCTCGTTTTTGAGGCGCTTTTTGCCCTCCGGTGACGAGCCGTCGCGGGTGGTGCTGTCCAACGTCAAGCGCTTGGTCGACGCCGCGATCGGCGATCCTTCGGTCAAGGGCGTGCTGGTGCGGATCGGCGGGCTCGGCGGCGGCTGGGCCGCGTCGGTGAAGCTGCGCAGCGAGATCGCGCGCCTTCGCGCCGCGGGCAAGACCGTGCTGGTTCACGTGAAGCACGGCGCGCTCAACCGCGAATATCTGGTCGCGACCGCGGCGGAGAAGATCCTGGCGATGCCGTCGGCGATGATCGCACCGGTCGGTTCCGCTTCGGCGACGCTGTTCTGGCGGGACGCGCTGGAGAAGGTCGGCGTGCGGTTCGAGGTCGCCGCGGCCGGCCGCTACAAGAGCGCGCCCGAATCGCTGACCAGAAACGAACGCAGCGAAAACGATCGCGAGCAGACCCAGGCGCTGATCGACGCCTTCGATCGCTCGTTGCTCCAGGCGATCGCCGAAGGCCGCAAGGTGACCGAAGCCGAAGCCGCAGCGATGGTCGACGCCGCTCCGCTCACCGGACCGCGCGCACTAGCGGCGAAGCTGGTGGACGGCCTGGTGCGGGACGAGGATTTACCGGTCGTCGCGGGCAGCGCGAAAGAGCCGATTCAGCCGGTCACCGCGGGCGACTATTACCGCCGTCGAGTGCTGCAACCGCTGATCGAGCGCAACAAGCGGTCGGTCGGCATCGTGGAAGTGCACGGCCCGATCATGGATCGCGGCGGCATGACGCTCGGCTATCTCGAGAAGCTGGCGATCGAGAAAGCGGTGGTCGCTGACCTGCGCACCGCGCTGGCCGAGCCGCACGTCGGCGCGGTGGTGCTGCACGTCGACTCGCGCGGCGGTAGCGTCCTCGCCAGCGACGCGATCTACGGCGCGGTGAAGCGCTTGGCCGAGGACAAGCCGGTGATCGCGTGCTTCGCGGACGTCGCGGCGAGCGGCGGTTACTACGTCGCGTGTGGTGCGCAGGCGATCGTCGCATCGCCGCTGACCATCACCGGCAGCATCGGCGTGTTCGCGACGCTGCCGACTTGGCCCGGAATCACCGAGCGGTTCGAGATCCACCAAGACATCATCAAGAACCGTCGGAACGCGGCGCTGTTCGATCCGTGGCGGCCGCGCAGCGACGAAGAGCGCGCGCATACGCAGGCCGAGGTCGAGTCGATGTACGACTCGTTCTTGGAGCTGGTCGCGGCGGCGCGAAAGAAGACGAAGGCCGAGGCCGATCAGGTCGCGCAAGGTCGCGTGTGGACCGGCGAGGAAGCGTTCGCCTGCGGCTTGCTCGACGGGCTCGGCGGCCTGGAAGAGGCGATCGATCGGGCCAAAACCGCGGCGAAAGGGAGGTTCCGCGATCAGCCGCTGATCGTACGGGCCCATCGCCCCATGCCTCGTCCCGATCCACACCTCGATGACGCGGCGCGGAAGCTCCTCGCGACGTTCGCGTTCGGACCTTTGAAAGACGAGGTCGCGGCGGAGTTGCTTGTTTTATCGCTCGCCGCGCCGAACGTCGGATGCCTGGCTTATGCACCCATCTCCCTGACTTGACAGGAACTCTGGGCTCCGTCGAAATGTAATACATGGTAGGAGCGCCGTCGAACGAGCTGCCCCCGGAGCAGATCCTTCGCTTCCTCCGGGACCAGATCTCGGCCCACCGCGAAAGGTCCCCCAAGCTCTACGAAGGCGCGGTCACCTTCGCGATCTCGCGCAAGGACGGGCTCACCGATTTCTGGACCCTGTACGTCGCGCCGAACGACGTGCGCCTCGAAAGCGGCGTCGCGCCGACCCAGTATCGAGGCCCGCAGGCGGTCATCTATTCCGACGACGCCGCGCTCTCGAAGCTGACCCGTGAAGGCGGCACCGAAGGCGTCGTCGCCGAAGGGGACGGCGCGTTGCTCCGCGCGATCGCACCCTGCTTCGGCCCGCAATTCGACCCGATGAGCGTGAGGACCGTGAAGTGACGACGTCTGCTCTCAATCCGCTCGTTCGGAAAGTGATCTCCGAGGTCATCGACATCAGCCGTCGCGCCGGAAACCTCGGCGTGATCGGCGATCAAGAAACCAACGCGCTCAAGCACCAAGTCTTCGACGGGTTCGATCGCGGCAACGTGTACCCGGCGCTGACCAAGCTCCTCGAGCTCGCGCCGAACCGCACCTCGCGCGGCGCGATCGAGCAGCTGATCGATTCGGCGCTGTTCTCGCTCGGCGTCGATCCGCAACGGGCGCGCGTGAACTGGCAGGACGCGTTCACCAAGCTTGCCGGTGGGACGACGCCGATCGGCAAGGCGGACGACCTTCGCACGTCGCCGGTCAGGGACACGTTCCGCGGGCTGACGATGCAGCTCGAGCCGCAGACGCTCCATCACGTGAAGCGCCTTTCGCTGATGCAGGCGCGGCTCGAAGCCGGCTTGAAGGTCGCGCTCGAAAGCCCGGACAAGCTCGATGCGCTCCGGAAGTATCAGCGGAGCATCGACCTCGAGCACGCGTCCGACAGCGTGTTGATGGGTCTGATCGAAGGCTATCGCGAGGTCGAAGCCTGGAAGGATTTGATCTCGCTGTGGGGCGAGGCGCCGCTGAGCTTCAAGCGGTACCCGCTCGCTCAGCAAGAGCTGGCGCGCGCTCTGGCCATGGACGGCCAGGAAGGCCGCGCGATGTTGCTGCTCGAAGCCGTCGTGCAGGAGCAAGGGTCGAGCCCGGAGCTCCTCGGCTTGCTCGGTCGAATGGGCAAGATCCGGTACGACCGCGCGCTCGAGCAGAACAAGTCCGCGGTCGCCGAGAACTGTCTCGACAGCGCGATCATGTATTATCGCAAGGCTTATCGCGGCAATCTCTCCGAGCTCTATCCCGCGGTCGCGTTGCCGGTCTTGCTCGAGACCGCGGGCGATCCGGATTCGCTGCGCGAAGCACAGAAAATCGGGCACGACGTCCTGCTCAACGCCGCGCGGCGATCGAGCTTCGGTGAACGACACTACTGGGACGCGGCGACCGCGCTCGAGATGAGCGCCGTGATCCGCGACTGGCCCACGGCGAAAGTCTGGCTCGAGCGCACGACGACCTGGGACTCGGAGTCGTGGATGCGCCGATCGACGCTACAAAACCTGGAGCGACTGCGCGACGTCCGCTCGGGCCGTGGCGAGGACGTCACGGAGCTCGGTCGGATCGTCGAAGCGCTCGAAAAACGCTCCACGCTGGTGTTGTCGCCCTCGGTGCGGCAGGAAACGCGGAAGGACGTGCTCCCGGCGATGCATCCGGTCCGAGGCTCGGCTTCGGCGGCGTCATTCGATCCGGAGGCCACGTTCCGCACCAACGAGCGGCGTGGCCTGGCCGAGCTGCTCGCGGTTTCCTATCGCTTCGGCGGCAAGACCGCGAAGTGGCTCGCGGGCAATTACAAGTACGAAGGCATCGCGCACGACGTCCGCGTGACGCCGGCCGACGTCATCTATTTCGATCGCGTGATGAAGGCGGCCGGCCTCCACCTGATCAAGAGCCCGTTTCAAGCCTCAAAGGCGATGGACGAGCTGATCCGCGGCCACTACTCGACCGCGAAGATGGAGAACATCAGCGGCGAAGAGCACCGGCGCTTCGACCGCGTGATGCCGGGCCTCAAGCGCTTGATGGCCGCGACCCGCGACAATTCGCAGACCAACGTGTCGGCGGATTGGATCAACCGCCTGGGCGACTGCCGCCAGCACGCGCCGGCCAAGCTGCTGCTCTGGGAGGCCTGGAAGAAACATCAGGTGAACGCGCTGCTCGAGCAGCTCGCGACTCCGAAACCAGGCGCGAGCCCCGAAACTCAGGCGCATTACGCCGAGCTGCTTCAGAAGCGGCTTTGGTCCCTGAATTCGTACGAGATCCGGATCCTGGACGCGGAGATCGTGAACGCCGAGAGTGGCGAGAAGCTCGAAGAGCACACGATGACGCTGCTCCTGAAGCGGCGCACGCCGGACAACGCGACGGAAGAGATGACCGACCTCGACGCGGTGCACCTCGCGGACAGCTTCTATCAGAACGTTCACGCGCTCGGTTCGGGGCGCGTGACGCCGACGGTCCGCGACGGAAAGCTGTGGATCGACGTTCCCGGACGCTCCGAGGACGGGACGAAGATCGCGCTGCGGCCTGCGGTCTACAGCTTCGATCGCGCCGTGCCGAGCTTCGACTTCGGGCAGCTCCAGTTCCGCGGCGTGCAGGTCGCGTCGCCGGGCTGGGAGAACGACGTGCCCGAAACCGGCGTCGACCTCGATTATCTCCACGATTACGCGTTCGAGACGGAAGCCGCGCTTCACGCCGAGGTCGCCAACAGCGTCCTCTCGTTCAAAGACGCGGACTAAGACCGCAAGCGAACCGCGGAGTGAGGCGAAGCCGAGCGAATGTGCGCAGGCGACTTCACGTCACTTTTAGTCGCCGATAACGCACTAAGACCCAGCGTAGCGCAGGAACAGGTTCTCGAGGCGCTCGCCTTCGGTGGGCGCGAAGTGGCGCTCGCGCACCCGTGCCGCGCCCGCTTTACCGTACTGCGCCAGCTTCTCGACCGGCGCTTTGAGCGCGTCCTTCATCGCCGCGGCCAGCTCGTCGACGCTGCCCGAGGTGATGAGCCAGCCGTTTTCGCCGTGGCGGACCAGCTCCGGGATGCCGGCGATCATCGTGCTGATGACCGGACGCTGCATCGCGAGGGACTCCATGATCACCACCGGCAAGCCTTCGGCGAAGCTCGGCTGCACCAGCGCGCGGGACTTGAGCAGCAGCGCGCGGACCGTGGCCTCGTCGATCCAGCCGGTGATCTTGACCCGTGACTCGAGGTTCGACGAGCGGATTCGCTCCTCGACCACTTCGCGCATCTCGCCGTCGCCGGCCAGGATCAGCTCGAAGTCCACGCCCTGGTCGGCCAGGACCTTGGCCGCTTCGAGCAGCAAAATTTGTGCTTTTTGCGCCGAAAGGCGGCCGATGCAGAGCAGCGTCTTCGAGGACGCCTCGATCGGCTTGGCGGCGTCGAAGAATTGCTCGCCCACGGTGCAGCGAACGACTTGAATTTTGTCCCAGTGTTCGTACGGCACCCAGCGCTTCAGCTGGCCTTGTCCGAAGCTGCTGATCGCGACGGTGAAGGCGGAGTCGATGACTTTCTCCGGCAGGCTGAAGCCGCGGACCGCGTCGAACTCGTCGGGGCCGTGCACGGTCATGCTGTACGAGGGGCCGCCGAGGGAGTGGACCAGGCGCGCGACCGCCGCGGCGTTGGTGCCGAAGTGGACGTGCACGTGCTCGATTTTTTCTTCCTCGAGCTTCTTCAGCACCAGGGCGGCTTCCGCCAGATACGCGCCGTGCTTCAGGACACCGCGATCGCTGAGCATGCCCATGTCGAGCGTGAGCTTCGCGGCGCGCACGTATTTGTCGGGGCGCGTCGCCTGGGCCCAGGCCGTTGCCGCGACGAAGGCCGGCTTCGGCTGAGAGAGCACGTGCCAGGTTTTTTTGGCTTCTTCGGCGTCGACCGGATCGGCCACCGCGGTGCCGGCGTCGCGGATCGCCATCCGCAAGACATGGTGCCCGCGGCGATCCATCTCCAGGATCTCGCGGCGAATGAAGGTGTGGCTGACCTTCGGATACTCTGTAGTCAGGTAGGCGAGGCGCAAAGATCGCGACACGGCCGAGTCTGAGCACCGTCCGCGGGGCTTTTCAACTTCCCGACCGCTGCTGGCGATAGAGATCGCGGAAAGACGAGAGCTCGTCGATCACGCCCGAGGCTTCGTCTTCGGCCAGGAAGGCCAGCCCACACGCGGGCGTCAGCAGGCTCCGGCCCAAGATCGCCTCGAGGATCGAAGCGCGGGTCGGGAAATACTGCTCCAGATTGGACAGGCGCTGCGACATCTCCTCGAGTAGCTCCGGGACCATCGGCGAGGTCCCGCGATCGGTCGGGATCACACCGAGCGCCAGGCGTCCGCCCATCGACACGAAGGTCACCAGCGCTTCGCCGGCCTTGAGCAGCGAGGGCAAGGAGAGCCGCGCGTCGATCGCGAGGACGTCGAGCCCGAGGCCCATGATCGCGCCCCAGTCGGCGTCGCTGCAGCAGTGGAGGCCGACCTTCGCACCGCGCTTCTTCAGCGCCATCAGGTTGATGCGCAGCTCCTGCAACATCACGATGTGGTTCGGCTGCATCCGCGAAAAGGCGTACAGGCCCGGCTCGTCGATGAAGACCACCGGCTGCGCGCCCGCGGCTTTGACCGCGTCCGCCAGGGCCAGGCTGCGCGCCAGAATCGTGCGGGTGACGTGGGTCAGCGCCAGCGACGGCGGCATTTTTCCGTCGGCGGTGCGCAGCGTCCACTGCACGGTGAGCGGCCCCGCGATCTGAACCTTCGCGATCTTGCGCCCTTCTTTTTTGACCCGCGCCAGGAACGGTTCGAGCGCTGCAAGGTAGGTTGCAGACGGAAGGAACGGCGTGAGGTCGTCTTTCTCGAACGCGCGATGGAGCTTCTGATCGTACTCCGCCGCGCCCTTTTTCCACTGCTCGAGGTCGAGCAGCACCAGGCCGGCTTCGTCGTGGATTACGCCCGGGACGCCTTCCAGCGCCTGGGCGAGCATGAACTCCCGCGCATCCCGCTGCGGTAGCTGCGGCAGAAACGGCAGATCGACCCGAAACGCTTGATCGAGCGCGGCGTCGATCGAACGGTGCGGGAGGCTGCCGATGCCGGTCGTCATCAACGGCCAGAACGTCAAAGCTTAGTCTCCGTTGCTCGCCGCCGGCAGCTCGGCCGCCTCGCCCTTGATCGCGAAGTAACGCGACTCGGGGTGGTGGAAGACGATCGCCGAGACGCTCGCTTCGGGCTCCATCATGAAGCCTTCGGTCAGCGCGACACCGATCTGCTCCGGCTGGAGCAGGCGGAACAACACCGCTTGCTGCTCGAGATCCGGGCAGGCCGGATAGCCGAACGAGTAGCGGGTGCCGTGATATCGCGCCTGGAACCGATCGATCATCGTCATCTCCGGCGGATCCGCGAAGCCCCACATCGCTCGGATTTTTGCGTGGATGTACTCGGCGTACGCCTCGGCCGTCTCGAGCGCGAGCGCTTGAAGAATGTGCGACTTCAAGTATTCGCCGCGATTTTTGAGGTCTTCGGCCGCTTCACGAACGCCGACGCCGCAGGTGGTCACGAACGCCGCGAAGTTGTCGGGCGATCCGCCCTTCGGGCTCACGTAGTCCGCGATGCACAAGCCGCCCGGCCGCGGCTGACGCGGAAGGGTGATCGACTCGAGCACCTGTGATCCCTCGGGTGAGAAGACGCGGATGGTGTTGCCTTCGCTCTCGGCGCGGAAGAAGCGGAACAGCGCGCGGGGCTCGAGCACCGTGCGATACGCCGCCTTCACTTCCTGCACCGCGTTCCACACTTCGAGCGCCTTTTGGCCGGCCTCGAAGCCGTTCAGATCCTTTTGATCCGCGGTGTCGAGCTTGCGCAGCCAGTTGCCCTTCAAGCCGAGGTGACGGCCGTAGAGCATCAACGGGTTCACGAAAGCCCAGATATGCTCGAGCGGGGTCTTCTTCAGGACGTGGAGGTCGAAGTCCGGCGCGGGCGGCGGATCGAGCAGCGGCGGTACGTCCGGCGAGCGCTCGGTCGAAACCGACGGCTGGACCTCCTGACGATTCGACTCGTTGCTCCAGCGCTTTCGCGCTTCGTCGAGCTCGAGCACCAAGCGGCCCTGCGATTCGGGCTCGACGATCCGCTTCGCGAGATCGAGGCCGTCCATCGCGTCCTTCGCGTAGGCGACCAGGCCGTCGTATTTCGGCGCGATCTTCGTGTCGACGAACTTGCGCGACAGCGCCGCGCCGCCGACCAGGATCGGCACGTTCGTGCCGGCCCGCGACAGGTCTTCGGCCGTCGTGACCATCTCTTGCGCCGACTTCACCAGCAGGCCCGAGAGCCCGATGATGTCCGGCTTGTGCTCCTTCGCGGCGAGCACCAGCTGCGCGGCGGGCACCTTGATCCCGAGGTTCACGACCTTGAAGCCGTTGTTGGCCAGGATGATCTCGACCAGGTTCTTGCCGATGTCGTGGACGTCGCCCTTCACCGTCGCGAGCATCACCGTGCCGCGCAGCGCCGCGTCGTTCTTGTCCATCAGCGGCTCGAGGTGCGCGACCGCGGCCTTCATCGCTTCGGCGCTCTGAAGCACCTCGGCGACGATCAGCTCGTTCGCGTTGAAGAGCCGGCCGACCTCGTCCATGCCCTTCATCAACGGTCCGTTGATGATGTCGAGCGGCGCGATGCCGTCCGCGAGCTTCTGCTCGAGGTCGGCGACCAAGCCGTCTTTGCTGCCTTCGATGATGTAGCGCGCCAGGCGTTCGTCGAGCGTGAGGCTCTCTTTCGAGGCCTTGGGGGTGGAGGTCCGCTCGCGGAAGTGCGCGGCGAACTCGGCGATCGCTTGCTCGCTGCCCGTCTCGAGGATCGCCCAAGCGAGCTTGCGCTCCTCTTCGGGGATGCTGGCGTACCGCTCGAGCTTCTCCGAGTTGACGATCGCGAGGTCGAGGCCCGCTTGCACGCAGTGATAGAGGAACACCGAGTTCAGGACTTCGCGGCCCGCGTTCGGCAGACCGAACGACACGTTGGAAATGCCGAGCACGGTCTTGGTGCGAGGGAAGCGCTGCTTGATCAGCCGGACGCCTTCGATCGTCTCGACGGCGCTGCCGAGGAATTTTTCGTCACCAGTGCCGCACGGGAACACCAGCGGGTCCCAGTACAGATCCTCTTCCGGGATGCCGTATTTCTCGGTCAAAATCTGGTGCGAGCGCTCCGCGATCTCGAGCTTGCGCTGGCGGGTCAGACCCATCGCTTGGATCGGATCCTCGTCGATGCAGCCCACCACCAGCGCCGCGCCGTAGCGCTTCGCGAGCGGACAGATCTTCTCGAAGCGCGCTTCACCATCCTCGAGATTGACCGAGTTGATGATCGCCTTGCCCTGGCAATAGCTGAGCGCGAGCTCGACCACCGCGTCGTCGGTGGAGTCGATCATCAGCGGGACCTTCACCATCTTGGTGACGCGATCGAGGAACTCGCGCATGTCCGCGGCTTCGTCGCGATCGGGGTTGGCCAAGCAGACGTCGACGATCTGCGCGCCGTTCTTCACCTGCTTGCGCGCGATCTCCGCCGCTTCTTCCCACTTTTCGCCGACGATCAGCTGCTTGAACGCGCGGCTGCCGATGACGTTGGTGCGCTCGCCGACGACCAGCGGGCGCAGATCGTCGGTGACGTCGAGATACTCGATGCCCGACAAGGTTGAGCGCGAGACCCGTTCGGCCTTACGCGGCTTCATCTGCGAAGCGAGGCGCGAGAGCTCGGCGATGTGCGGCGTATGCGTGCCGCAACAACCGCCGATCACGTTGAGCCAGCCGCTCTCACCGAAGCGCTCCAGCACCTTGGCCAGCATCTGCGGCGACTCGAGGTAGCGGCCTTCTTCGTCGGGCAGGCCAGCGTTCGGAACACACGCCACCGGCCAGCGCGAAAGACGCGCCATCGAGCGGATGTGATCGGTCATGAACTCCGGACCGGTCGCGCAGTTCAAGCCGATGTAGAGCAGATCGAGATGCGACAAGGAGGCGATCAACGCCTCGACGTTCTGGCCGGCGAGCATGGTGCCCATCGGCTCGATCGTTCCGGACACCGCGACCGGCAGATACGTGTTCAGCGCCGCAGCGCTCTTTTGAACACCGAGCAGCGCGGCCTTGATGTTCCGCGTGTCCTGGCAGGTCTCGATCAACAGATAGTCCGAGCCGCCGGCGATCAGCCCGCGCGCTTGCACCGCGTAATGATCGACCAGCGCGTCGAACGTGACGCCGCCGGTCACCGAGATCGCCTTGGTCGTCGGGCCCATCGAGCCGGCGACGAAGCGCGGCTTCTCGGGCGTGGACATCTCGTCGGCGACTTCCCGCGCGATCTTCGCGGCGAGATACGAGAGCTCTTCGGCGAACTGCGCGAGGTCGTACTCGGCGAGCACCAGCGGCGTCGAACCGAAGGTGTCCGTCTCGAACACGTCCGCGCCGGCTTCGCCGTACTCGCGATGGATGCGTCGGATCGCGTCGGGCCGCGTGCGAACCAAGTTCTCGTTGCAACCGGCGAGCTCGGCACCGCCGAAGTCGTCGTCGCTCAGGTCCAGCGACTGGATCGCGGTGCCCATGGCGCCGTCGAGACAGAGGACTCGTCGAGAGAGGGTTTCGCGAAGAAGCAGCGCGCGATCGCTCTGGAGCGACATGAGAGCCTGACTATGCCCAATGCGTACAGTCGGGCAACGAGGTGTTGGGGTCTTCGGGGCAGTGGTACGTGATCGACCCGATCGAGGCTTTGTGCCTCGGCGATTCGGCTTCGGGTTGGCGATCGAGGAAGCGACCCGACCGGCTTGGATCCCGCAAGGTCGTACTTTCGGACCAGCGCTTCGACGCGGGTCCCCTTGGCTGTGTCCGCGGGCGTCGTCACCGGCGCGTTGGGCCGTTGGGAAAAGGGGGGGCCGGGACGCGGCGTCCGCGGGCGACCCAGTCACGGATCAAGGCCCGAGCATGCTCTCGCGCCAACCTTCGCCTTCACGCAAGAACAGCCGTCGTTCGTGGGCGCGGTCCGGCCGGCCCTGCCACAGCTCCACGCGCTCCGCGTACAAGCCGTAGCCGCCCCAAAACTCCGGGCGCGGAACGTCGGCGCCGGCGAAGCGGGCATCGACTTCCTCGGCGCGCGCGATCACTTCGGCCAGCGCACCGATCGGCCGGCTCTGCGGCGAGGCCCAGGCGGAGAGCTGATGCCCCCGCGGGCGCTTCGAAAAATACGCGTCCGAAAGCTCCGCCGGCAATCTTCGCACCGGACCTTCGACCCGCACTTGGCGCTTCAACGTCTCCCAGTGAAGCGTGATCGCGGCGAACGGATTCGAGTCGAGCTCGCCCGCCTTGCGGCTCTGATAGTTGGTGAAGAAGTGCAAGCTACCTTGCAGAACGCCGCGCAACAAAACCATCCGCACCGAAGGCCTGCCGTCGGCGGTCGCGGTGGCCAAAGCCATGGCGTCGGGCTCGATCGCGCCCTGCGCCGCGGCTTCGTTGCGCCAGTCCATCATCGTCGCGAGCGGATCCATCAGCTTCGACCTACGACGGAAAAACAGCGGTAGAAAAGGGCCAATCAGTCCCGCTTGTACCCGGCCAGGGCGATCACCGCGCCGCCGTACAGCGCGCAGGTCGCCGCGACGAACAAGAGCAGGTACGGCCCCTCGACCCGAGCCAGGAGCGCATCGAGACTCGCCGCCAGGCTCGGTGCTTCGTAGGGCGTCGACTGCGCGGCGGTGATGATCAAGAACGCGCCGATCATCGGCAGAGCCAGACCTCGCGCGATCACCCCAGCCTGGCCGAGGCGCAGGAAGCGGCGGACGTGGGGCCAGGATCGGATCGAGGGTTCGAAGGCTTCGGTCTCGATCCCGCCGGTCGCGCGGTAGATCTGGAACGCGCCGGCCAGCATCAAGGCGCCGCCGAGCCCCATCACCGCCCAGGCACCGGCGGCGGGGGAGATGAGCCGCGCCGACCATGCGACGAAGTGCTCGCGGCCCGCGCCGTAAGAGCCGGCGAAGGTGACGATCGCCGCCAGCAAGTGCACCGCACCTTCCGCCGCGAGCAGCCCCCGCCTCATGACGCCTTCCGGATCGTCGTCTCGATCCCACACCGCGCGCGCGACTTTCGAGATCGCATGGAGCGTGAGGCCGAGCGCGATCACGATCAGCAGCGCTCGGGTCAGCGGCTTCACGAGCAGGCTCGCGACCAGCTGTCCGCGGGACGACGAACCGAGCGCGCTCACCGCGAGCCCCGCCGCGAGACCGGAGGCGACGACGTACGACCCACCTTTGGCGAGGTCCGCGAGGCGGATGATCGAAGGATCCAGCGCGATCGCACGCATGCGCGCACGGCCGTTTTTGCGAGAAGAATGGAACGTGCCGCCGGCAGATACGTGCGTCGAGCCCATCGCGTATTCTGGATCAGCACAGCCCATGCCACGCTGCGTCGTAGTCGCTTTTTCCCCCGCCAACGTTCCGCGCTGCTACAGGCCGGCGCGGCTCGACGACGATGGCTCTTTACTGCAGCGCAGAATTTTGGTCATTCATCACCGGATCAAGATGGTGGATGAGCAACCTACCTCCCAGGTGAAGGACGCGAAGGACGAAGCGGACGCCGAGAAGCGCCGTGAGGTCCGTCGCGGGCACAAGGCGATCGAGACGCTGCGCGAAATTTTCGCCGCGCTCGAGGTCAAGGAAATCGAGGCCGTCAACGGGCTGCTTGCGGCGGTCGGCGTTCAGCTGGATGCGCTGCGCCCGCCGGACAAGCGACGCTGCAAAGAGTATCTGCGCGCGGTCGGCCGCTCGAAGAAGGGCCTGCTCGGAATCTCGCCCGAGGACGTGGTGCTCTACTGCCGCTGCGAGGAGTGCAGCGTGCTGCGCCTGAAGCTCAACGTGACGCAGCCAAGCGGGATCTTGGAGATCGAGGTGCCCGAGCTCGAGGTGCCGGAAATGGCCGAAGAAGACGGGGCCGACGCTGCGGCCGAAGAAGAGCTCACGTCCGCGGTCGAAGCAGAGACGTCCGGTAGTGCTTGAGCTCCGCGATCGACTCGCGGATGTCCGACAGCGCGGTGTGCGCGCCGATGCCTTTGCTGAACAACACGTCCGGCGGATACCAACGCTTCGCGAGCTCTTTCAGCGAAGACACGTCCACCATTCGATAGTGGAGAAAGCCGTCGACCACCGGGAAGTACTTCTGAAGGAAGCGGCGATCGGTGTGGATCGAGTTCCCGCACAGAATGCCTTCACGATAGGCGCTCCAGCGGACCAGGAGCGCCATCAGCTTGCGCTCGCTCTCGGGCAAGCTGGTCTCTGACTTTCGCACGTCCTCGATCAGCTTGTTGTTCGTGTGCATGCGCCGCACGAACGGCTCCATCGTCTCGAGCGCCGAATCAGGCTGCCAGATCGTGACTTCGACCGAGTCGAGCTCATCGAGCTCGCTGTTGGTGATGACCATCGCGACCTGAACCGGAACGCAGGTCTCGGGGTCGAGACCGGTCATCTCCATGTCGAGCCAAATCAGTCGATCCTTCGGGCTGTCGGCCACGGCTACTCCTTCACGATCGTGAATTCGACGCGGCGATTCCGCTCGCGGCCCGCAGGCTTCGTGTTGTCGTCGATCGGCTTGGTTTCGCCGAAGCCGATCGACGTCAGGCGCTCCGACTCGACCCGTTGCGCGATCAAGTATTCGCGCACCGCGTTGGCGCGATTGGTCGAGAGCTTCATGTTCGACGCGTCGCTGCCCTGCGAGTCGGTGTGGCCTTCGATCAAGACTTCCATGGTCGGATTGGCTTTGAGCGCCTCGCCGACTTCGTTCAAGAGCTTGAAGCTGACCGGCTTGATGACGGCCTTGCCTGTATCGAAGAAGACCTTCTGCTTGATCTCGATCTTGCCGAGATCGCGGTTCACGACGACCAGCTCGGGGTTGATGTCCGGGCAGCCGTCGTCGTCCTGGAAGTTGTTCTTCGTCTCCGGCATGTCCGGGCACTTGTCGGCGCTGTCGAGGATGCCGTCGCCGTCGTTGTCCGTATCCGGACAGCCATCCTGGTCTTGATAGTTGTCCTTGTCCTCGGGGACGTCCGGACACTGGTCTTGCGAATCGCCGATTCCGTCGCCGTCGCGATCTTCTTCCTCGGGGCAGCCGTCCTCGTCTTCGTAGTTGTCGACGTCTTCCGGCTGATCCGGGCACTTGTCGACGTTGTCGGCGATGCCGTCGTTGTCGCGATCGGGGCAGCCCACGAACTTCGCGGGACCCGGAACGTCGGGGCAAGCGTCCTTGTCGTCGGCCGTGCCGTCACCGTCGCGATCCGAGATCTCGGGGCGGCAGGCCTTGGTCAGGTCGAGCACCTTCGCCAGCCAGATCTCCGCCTGATCGCGGTGATCGGTCGCGCGCATCGAGTTCCCTTGGTCGTATTCGACCGCCATGTACTCGAGCTGCGTTTCCGCTTCGGCCAGCTCCCGCGGCGCGCAGCGATACGCACCGCTCTCACGGGCGGCGTCGAGCCGATTTTGCATCGTCTCGAGATCGAGATTGAGCGCGGCACCGGTGGCGCAGGAAGCCAGCGCCGCCAGGAACAGCGGCGCGATCACGCTTTGGACGCGGATCATTCTTCGGCTCCCTCGTTGTCGGTCTCGTCTTTGGGCGTGGGGCGATCTTCGGGCTCGCTCGGCTCCACGCTATGGGTGCGGATGTCGATGGTGTCCGCGGGCTCGAGCTCGTGGAGCGGCACTTGCTTCTGCATCGGACCCGCGCGGCAGACCGCATCCGAGGTGACGCTTCGCGCGCTGGCCCCGAGATCACTTCGGGTCTGGGCTTCGGACCGCGATCGCGCGAGCCGGGCACAATCGCGGGCTTTCTTCGCCAGCCGCTCCGCGACCTCGAAGTCGCTGTAGGACTGCTCCTCACGCGCCTTGTGCAGATAGCTCTCCGCGGCCGCGTACTCGTAGGGCGCAGCGGCAGCCGATTGCGCGGTTTTCGCGGCTTTCAGCTCGGCGGCCGCGTCGATGATCACGCTGGTCGACCGGGTCGGACCACAGGCGAGCGCCAGTACAGGCAAGAGCAAGAACGCCCACCTCATGGTCGCGGGATTAACATCGCCGCGCGCCGGCGGCAAGTTTCCACGTTCGGTCATCGACGGTCGCTCGCGCGCACCGGGACGCCCTCGGCCACGTCGGCCAGCTGTTTGAGGTGCCGGCGCAGCTCGCGGCGGGTCAGCACGAACGCCGCAACGACCGCCGGCACGACCAGGGCCAAGACCACGATCGCGTGCGATTCGTAGAGTGGGACGACCTGGCCGCCGTAATGAAACGCTTCGTAGTGGCCGAGCGTGCCGAGGCGATTTCGTCCCAGCGCGACCAGCAACGTGGCCAGTGCGGCGGTGGCGTAGAGCGTGCCGTGGACGGCTTGTTTCTTGTGGATCGAGAGGAAGTGGTGCGTGACCAGGAAGCCGAGCAGCGGCGCCGAAAGGCACGCGGCGATCACCACCGGCAGCACGAGTAAGATCGGGAGCTGCGCGGAGCTCGCCAGGTACATCAAGCTCCAGTCCGGATAGAGCCCGTAAACCAGGCACGCGGCAGGAGCGACGGCGCCCGCGGCGAAGATCGCGGTGACGGCGAAGTAGCGGGTGCGCGTGGGATCCGAGGTCTTGGCCAGGGGATCGGCCGCGGCGAGGCCCAAGCCCACACCGGCCGCGTAGCCGGCGAGGAGATCGAGGGGCAACGTCATGAGCGCAGGGAACCTAGCCCATCCTTGCCCGGGATCACCACAGGTTTCATCCCACCCCGGTTCTGGCATCCTGCTCGACGCCGGTGCTGACCGTCGCCCTGTTTTTTGCCGCTCTGTCGGCGGTCGCGGAGGTTCCGGCCGCCGCCGATCCCGACGCTGCTGGTCCGTACGCCGCGATCCTGGAGCGGGTCACGCGCCCGTTCTTGGGCAAGAAGTACCTGCTCTCGCCCCTGGGCGAAGGACGCGGAATCGATCCCGACCCGCGCTTTCGGGGCGACGCCTTCGACTGCACGACCTTCGTCGAAACGGCGCTGGCCTTGGGCGCGTCGGAGGATCGCGCTTCGGCCGCGGCGCTGCTGGACCAGATCAGGTATCGGGACGGAGCGGTCGGTTATCAAACGCGGCGCCACCTGGTCGAAGCGGAGTGGATCCCGGATCTGATCGCCCTCGGCTTCGTTCGGGACGTCACGGCCGAGCTCGCCGGCGACCGCACCCGGACCGTAGAGCTCGAAATCAGCGAGAAAACATGGGCCCGGCGGCGGATCGGACGTGGTCTCAAGCTCGACGCGGAACATCTCCCGCTCGGGAAGTATCGCCTGGCCTACGTTCCGCTCGAGGTCCTGCTCGGCCCCGAGGCGCCCGTCATTCCGCCGGGAACGATCCTCAACGTCGTCCGCCAAGCGGTGAGCTGGTCGCCGACCTTGGTCACCCACCAAGGCCTGGTGCTCGTGTCGTCCAAGGGCTCGCCGTTCGTGCGCCACGCTTCACCGGTCGCGAAGCGGGTCATCGACGAGCCGCTCGAGCACATGATCACCCGCTACGCGAAGCGAGAGCGGAAGTGGAAAGTCGTCGGCGTGAACCTGCTCCAGGTCCTTCCGCGCTCGAAATAAAGGTCATTTTCGCCTTCTCGGCCCGCGTTGCGGCGGCGCGGTGTACGGATCGTCCGGCCAGGAATGCTTCGGATAGCGCGCGCGCAGCTCCTTCCGCACCTCTTGATAGGTGCTGCGCCAGAAGCTCTCCAGATCCTGCGTGACCTGTACCGGCCGCATGTTCGGCGCGAGCAGCTCCATCTTGATCGCGACTCGATTGTTCGCGACGCGCGGAGACTTCACCAAGCCGAACAGCTCTTGCAGCCTCACGGGCAGCACCGGCGGTCCCGCGCCTTCATAGCGCAGCTTGATCTGGCTGCCGGTCGGCACTTCGATCCGTTCCGGAGCGTTCCGATCGATCGCCGCCATCGCCGCGTGGCCGAGCTCCTCGCGGATGGCTCGCGAGAGATCGAGCTTGCGGAGCTCCGCGAAAGTCCGCCGATTTCTACAGAGCGCGGGAAGTAGGGCCGTCAGCGATCCACGGTCGATCGCCGGCAATTCGAGCTCCGGCATCGCGGTCCTGAGAAACGCGATCCGTCCGAGCAGCGCTTCCGCGTCGTCGTCGATCGGGAGCGTTTTTTCGATCACCCGGCTCGCTTGCTCGGCCAAGAACGCCGCGACTTCGGCCGGATCGCCGCCTTGCGTGTCGACCCGCTCGCGCAAGACCAGCTCCCGATAGGTCACCTGCTCCAGCGCTTCGACCGCTTCCCGATCGGCGTTCCAGCGAAGGCGCTCTTCCAATTGCAAGCTGGCTTGCGGGAGCCAGGACTCCTCGATCGCGCTCGCGATCTTCACCACGCTCTCCGAGCCTGCGGCCGCCGCGGCGGTTCCGGTCTGAATGCGCGCGTGCAGCTCCGCGTTGCGGCGAGGCTCTTCCAGCTCGATCGCGACCAGCATCGGTGCGTCCTTGACCACGCTGTCCGGCGACAAGCGCGCGCCGCGGCCGGTCGCGAGCACCACGCGATCACCGGTCGCGGCCCTCCTCTTCGCGACGCGATCGGGAAATCCGGCCAAAACCGCGCGCAACAAGGCCGGCTCCTCGTCCTTGGCGGTTGGGCCTTTGCGGCCGAGCGATCGTTCCGTCAGATCGAGCAACCGATCGCGAATTCGTGCGACGCCTCGTGCCCGCTCGGAATCGAGCCCGGTGGCTTCTGCAACGTAGCTTGCAAACCGCGCTCGTTCGAGCTCCTCGAATCGCTCCACGCGGAGGAGCAGATCCGACGCCCCGACCAGATCCGGCGACGCCCGCCGCAGCACGTCCCGCTCCGACGCCAGCGCCGCGACCAACGCGCCGCGCTCCGAAACACCCGCCGCATGCGCCGCCGCGAGCAAGGCCGCGATCCGCGGATGAAGCGGCAAGCGATGGATCGACTTTCCGAACGGCGTGAGCCGATAAGCAGCCGGCTCGACCGCCCCGAGCAACCGGAGCAGATCGACCGCGCCCTCCAGCGCCGCAAGCGGGGGTGCCTCGAACCAGCCGAACGTTCGCGGATCCGCCCCGCTCCAGGCGATCACTTCCAGCGCCACCGGCGCCAGATCGATCCGTGAAATCTCGGGCGCTTCGGTCGCCTCGAGCCGATGGTGCTCGGCTTCGGTCCAGACCCGAAACGCACGGCCCGGCGCCGTTCGACCGGCACGACCCGCCCGCTGATCCGCACTGGCCCGGCTGACGCGCAGCGTGTCGAGCCGATCGACCCCTCGCGCCGGATCGTGCCGCGCGACCTTCACCAACCCGCTGTCCACCACGGTGGTGACGCCTTCGATGGTCAGCGACGTTTCGGCGACGTTGGTCGCGAGCACGATCTTTCGCCGCGGACCCCGCTCGATCGCCCGATCCTGCGCCGCCGCGTCGAGCTCGCCGAACAGCGGCACCACGTCCAGGCGATCTCCGGCCAAGGGCCCCAGCGCGGTCTGGGCGCGCCGGATCTCTCCCGCGCCCGGCATGAACACCAGGATGTCGCCGCCGTCGTCGCCTTCTTCCGCCCGAAGCGCGCGCTTCACCGCGGGCACGACGCGATCGAGCGCCGCACGATCGTCGCCGCGCTCCGCCCAGCGAAGGTCGATCGGATAGGTGCGACCCGGCGCGTCCACCACCGGCGCATCGCCCAGGAATCGCGCGACCGGGCCGACGTCGAGCGTCGCGGACATGACCACGATCTTCAGATCCGGACGCACGGTCCGCTGCACCTCGCGAAGGAACGCCAGGGTCAGATCGGCGTGGATCGAACGCTCGTGAAACTCGTCGAGGATGACGCAGCCGGCTTCCTCCAGCGTTGGATCGGCCTGGATTTTCCGCGTCAAAAGGCCCTCGGTCAGGATCGCGATCCGCGTCCGGCGGCTGGTGCGATCCTCGAACCGGATCTGATAGCCGACCTCGTCGCCGACGTTTCCACCCCGCTCCGACGCGATGCGGCGAGCGGACGCGCGGGCGGCGACACGGCGCGGCTGGAGCATGACCACGCGGCGATCCTTCGCAATCAACCCGCGATCGATCAGCACCTGCGGGACCCGCGTGGTCTTGCCGGCCCCCGGCGGCGCGCGCAACACGAGGTTCGGCCCGCGCCGGAGAGCGTCGGCGACGGCCCCGAGGACTTCGTCGATCGGCAACGGCACTTTCACGAAGAAGGCATCCTGCGGGCGCGGCGATCCGTAGACAATTGGGATCCACCGATCCTAAGAACCGCCCCGATGAGAACCTATCGCAAAATAGCGCCAATTTTTGGCCTGTGCGCCGGGCTGAGCCTGGGCGCGGGCTGTAGCCACGATCGCAAGACCGCCGCAGCACCCGGCGAAGAAGCCGCGCCGCCGGCCGCCGTTGGACAGACCCACGAAGAGTCGAAGCCCGCGGCCACGCCCGAGTCGGCAAAGGCGTTCGTGTCCCGCGTGAACGACGATCTGAAGCGCCTCTACACCCGCGCTTCCCGCGCCGAGTGGATCAAGAACACGTACATCACGCACGACACCGACATTCTCTCGTCCGAAGCGGGCGAAGAGTTGCTCGGCTACACGTCGGCCGCGATCGAAGAAGCCGCGCAATTCGACAAGGTCGAAACCGATCCGGACACGAAGCGCATGCTCCACCTCTTGAAGGTGTCGAGCCCCCTCGCCGCCCCGAGCGACGCGACCAAGCGCAAGGAAGTTTCCGACCTCGGCTCGAAGCTCACCAGCATCTACGGCAAGGGCAAGTATTGCTCGAAGAACGCCAAGGGCGCCGAAACCTGCCGCGACATCGGTGAGCTCTCGGACATCCTCGCGAAGAATCGGAAGTACGACGAGCTCCTCGACGCGTGGAAGGGCTGGCACCAAGTCGGCGCGGAAATGCGGCCGCTGTATCAGCGCTTCGTCGAGCTCTCGAACGAAGGCGCCAAAGAAATCGGCTTCGCGGACACCGGCGAGCTGTGGAAATCGGCCTACGACATGAGCCCGGCCGAGTTCGAGACCGTGAGCGACAAGCTCTGGACTCAGCTCAAGCCGTTCTACGACGAGCTCCACTGCTACGTGCGCGCGAAGCTGGTGAAGCAGTACGGCAAGGACAAAGTGCCGGAGAAGGGACCGATCCCGGCGCACCTCCTCGGCAACATGTGGGCCCAGGAATGGGGCAACGTCTACGACCTGGTCGAGCCGTACAAGGGCGCGACCAACCTCGACGTGAACAAGGCGCTCGTTTCGCAGAAATACGACGCGCAAAAGATGGTGAAGCTCGGCGAGAGCTTCTTCAAGTCACTCGGCCTCGAGTCCTTGCCGTCGACTTTCTGGGAGCGTTCGCAATTCACCAAGCCGCGGGATCGCGACGTGGTCTGCCACGCCAGCGCCTGGGACGTGACCTACTCGGGCGACATCCGCATCAAGATGTGCATCAAGCCGAACGAAGAAGACTTGATCACGATCCATCACGAGCTCGGGCACAACTATTACTACATCTACTATCACGAGCTGCCCGCGCTCTATCAGAGCGGCGCCCACGACGGCTTCCACGAGGCGATCGGCGATGCGCTCGCGCTGTCGGTCACGCCCGAGTATTTGAAGCAAATCGGCATCCTCAAGGGCGTGCCGCAGAACGAAAAGGCGCTGATCAACGTGCAGATGAAGGACGCGCTCGAGAAGATCGCTTTCCTTCCCTTCGGCAAGCTGGTCGACCAGTGGCGCTGGGACGTCTTCTCCGGGAAGATCAAGCCCGAGAATTACAACAAGTCCTGGTGGGACCTCCGCACCAAGTATCAAGGCATCGCGGCGCCGGAACCGCGCGGCGAAGACTTCTTCGATCCGGGCGCGAAGTATCACGTCCCCGCGAACGTTCCGTACACCCGGTACTTCCTCGCGCGGATCCTCCAGTTCCAGCTCCACCGCTCGCTGTGCAAGGCGGCCGGACACACGGGGCCGCTCCACACTTGCTCGATCTACGGAAACAAGGCCGCGGGCGAGAAGCTCCGGGCCCTGCTCCAGCTCGGCGCCAGCAAGCCTTGGCCGGACGCGCTCGAGGTGGTGACCGGCCAGCGCGAGATGGACGCTTCGGCGCTGGTCGAATACTTCGAGCCGCTCAACGCGTGGCTGAAGAAGGAAAACGCCGGCCGCCAGTGCGGTTGGAACGGCTAGCCTACTTTCTCGCTTACCCGCCTACACGCCCGTCGCCGGCGTGCGCGCCGATCTCCTTCACAACTTAGAGATCGAAATCGCCGCGCCGTGCGTTAGGGTCCCCGTATGACGCTAGCGTTCTGGATCGCCGTCGCCGTCATGGCCCTCGTATCGGTTCTGACCCTCCGCGGAACGGTCGCGGTGATCGCGAAGCGGGCCGACAACGGCTGGGACAACGCGATCACCTACGTCCTGGTGACGGGGTTGGTGCTGTTCTTCCCCTGCCGCTGGATGGTCGGTTCGGGCGCTTGGATCTGGATGGTCCTCGCGCCGGTCGTCTGCTGGGTGGTGCAGGTGATAGCGGTGCGCTGGATCTACGAGCTGAATCCGCTGCACTCCTGGATGGTCGCGGTGACACACACGGTCTTCTCGACGGTAGCCAACGTTTCGGTGGCGATCGGGGCGGGCGTGGTAGCCGCCTACATTTTGTACGGGCAGATCATCAGCGACCCCGTCCGCATCATCCGCATCATCCTCCGTCTGATCGGGATTGAACCCCCTTTCTAAATCTCCTCTCCCGGTAGCGAGCAGTGCGCCTGCATTGTAGGCTCGCGCGCCTATGTCGCGAGCGCACCGCCTCTCGAGCCACGTCCGTCCGATCGCCTATCACGTCGATCTGACCGCAGATCCGGATCGTCCCGATTTCTCGGGCCGGGCGCGGATCGAGATGCGGCTCGGATCGCGGGCCAACGAGATCGAGATGCACGCGCGAGACCTCGAGCTGAGCAACGCCGTCATCGAGACCGGCAAGGAGACGCACCCGCTCGAGGTCGTGCTCGACGCGGCGAATCAGGTGGTCCGCTTCGCGACCCCGGAAGCGATCGCCCCGGGCAACGTCGCGATCGAGGTCGATTTCCGCGGGAAGCTGAACCCCGGGATGCACGGCATCTATCTGGCCAGCGACGGCGGCGCCAAGGCGATCTGCACCCAATGTGAAGCCACCGACGCCCGCGGCATCTTCCCGTGCTTCGACGAGCCCGAGTTCAAAGCGACGATCCGCTGGACCGTCCGCACCAAGGAAGGCCTGACCGTCCTCGCGAACGGCCCCCTCGCCTCGCAGACCTCGGAAAACGGCCTTCGAACTTGGTCCTTCCATCCGACCAAGCCCGTTTCGAGCTATCTCGCGGCGCTGGCGATCGGTGACTTCGAGGGCGGCGAAGAACGGCGCTCCGGCGACGTACCGCAGCGCGTGTGGGCCACCAAAGGCAAAGTCAGCCAGACGAATTTCGCGACCGAGTACACCCACCGGCTCATCCCCTGGTTCGAAGACTATTTCGCGGTCAAATATCCCTACGGTAAGTATGACCAAGTCGCGGTCCCGGGCTTCGACGCCGGCGCGATGGAAAACGTCGGCCTGGTCCTGTTCCGGCAAAATCTCTTGCTGATGGAGCCCGCGCTCGCGTCGTGGCGGCAGGAGAAAGTCATCGCCAAGGTGATCGCCCACGAGATGGCGCACATGTGGTTCGGAAATCTCGTGACCATGAAGTGGTGGGACGATCTCTGGCTCAACGAAGCGTTCGCCGAGTGGATGGCCCACAAAGCCGTCGACAAAATGACCCCCGAATATCGAGTCTGGGACGATTTCCAGGACGACAAGAACCACGCGCTGGTCGACGACGCCTTGCCGGTGACGCACCCGATCTACACCGCGGTCGAGTCACCCGAGCAGGCGATCGAGATGTTCGACGTCATCACCTACCAAAAAGGTTGTGCGGTGATGCGGATGCTCGAGAATTTCATCGGCGAGGACGTCTTCCGCGAAGGCCTCCGCAGCTACATGCAAGCGTTCGCGTATAAAAACGCGGCCGGCGCGGACCTTTGGCACGAGCTCGAAAAGGCGTCCGGCTCGAGCCACGTCGTCGAGCGAAAAGACGACAAACACATCGGCATCGGACTGGTCTTCGAAGCGTACGGGAAGCGGGAGGTCGATCGCGAGCCGATCGGCACCGGTGGAGACGCGCCGCGGCCGCGCGCGGGCTTCCCGGTCAGCACGCTGATGAAGAGCTGGGTCAACGTGGCCGGTTTTCCGGTGCTTTCGGCGACGGTCGTCGACGACGCGCGCGGTCGTTCGTCGCTCCAGCTCACCCAGCGGCGCTTCTTCTCCGACGCGGCGCGGGCCAAAGAAGACAACGATCAGCTGTGGAACGTGCCGGTGATCGCGCGCTTCGAGGACGACGAGGGCGTGAAGGAGCATCGCTTCATCATGAGCGACCGCGCGCGGATCGAGCGGCTGCCCGCGGTCGGCGCGGTGAAGTGGTGCTACCCGAACGCGAACGAGGTCGGCTTCTATCGCGTGCGGCCCGACTTCACGATGCGCAAGGCATTGCTCGAGCACGGATTGCCTCGGCTCACCGCGGTCGAGCGGATGGGCTTGCTCGAGGATCAGTGGTCGTTGGTTCGAAACGGCACGGGAAAAATCGAGGCTTTCCTCGACGTACTCCAGGCGATGGCCAGCGGCGACACGCCGGCGATCGCCGATCACAACGTTCTCCGCGTGCTGGCCGATCGCCTGAGCGCGCTGGAGCAGATGGTGGACGACAGCCACAACCCGGCGGCGCTGGAAGGCTTCCGCGGCTGGATCCGCCGCTTGCTCGCGCCATCCTTGTCGGCGCTCGGTTACGCGCCGAAGAGCGGCGAGGCGCAAAACGACGTGCAGCGCCGCGCGATCCTGATCCACGCGGTCGGCAAAGTGGCGCGCGATCCGGCAACGCTCGACGCGGCGATTTCCGCGGCGGATTCCGAACGCCGCGATCCGAAGAGCGTCGACCCGAACCTGGCGATGACCTTCCTCGCCATCGCCGCGTTGCTCGGCGACGAGAGCCGCTACGATAGTTGGATCAACGTCTACAAGGAGCGGAAATTGGCCGGCGCGCCGCCGCAGACCACGCAGCGTTACCTTTATACCTTCGCCGAATTCCGGTCCGAGGCGCTGATCCAGCGGACCTTGGGCTTAATCGACGACGGCACCATCCCCCAGGAAGCGAACAGCCCGATCGTCGGGCAACTGCTCAGCTTGCGTCACACGCAGGCGTCGGCCTGGGCTTATCTCCAGAAGAATTGGGAAGCGCTGCGAAAGCGCGTCGGCGACATGGGCTTGTCGCGCGTAGTCGAAGCGTGCGGCGCGCTGCCGCACTCCCGCCGCGGCGAAATCGTGAGCTTTTTCCGCGAAAATCCCCCGGCTGGTGCCGACCGCGCCCTGAGCCGCGCGCTGGAACGGATGGACGAGCGCGAAGAGCTCCGCCGCCGAATCACCCCCGCCTTGGTCGCGCGCTTCGGCGCGAAGTAACTCACTCCAGCTCTTCGGGCGCGTCGTTCCGTGAAGCGATGCGCGCGAGCTTGTCGAGGCGCCCGGCCGCGTACGGGCCGACCCATCGCTCCACCACGTTGCGTGCCGCCGCGTAGTCGATCGTCTCGAGGCGCAACATCGTGACCAGATCGCTCTCGTCTTGCGGGCGATCGGCGATGAGCTTCATCGCGACCAAGTGGGGCAGCGGCACCACCGGCAGCTCGACGGTTTCCGCGCGAACCAGCGGACCCTTGGTTTTGGCCTGATAGATCGCTTCTTCGAACAGCTCGCGATAGGCGAAGCGGCGGTCGATCAAGTCGACCCGCACGCCCACGGAAGTGTTGATCACGATCCCGCCGATGCGGAGGTCTCTCGCGTCGGGCACGCTGCGCCGCGCGGCCGCGGTCTGAGTGATGGTGCACGCGAGATCGACGTTCTTGGTGAAGCGCTCGATGCCGTAGGCGCTGAGGGCGACGCCGCCGATCAAGGCGTATTCGTCGCCGGCCTGGCGGATCAAGGTGACCGCCTCGGCGAGTGCATGGTGGATGTCGAGCGGTTTCGGTAGCTCGAGCGTGTCGCGCGCGGGCCTGCTCATGAGGCCCAACTAAGCACGATTTCGTGCGGATCAGGAGGCGGGGGAGCGTTCCGGATCAGTAGGCATCATGCCGTCGAAGCCCCACCGCGTGACCACTTCGATCGTCTTTTCGATCTGCGACGCGCAGGCTTCGAGGCCGCGCGCGGTGACGTCATCGCCACGGTCGTAGCACTCGGCGATCGAGACCCGAACGCGGATCAAGGCTTTCGTGCCCGCGTCCATCAGCTGGATCCAGTGGTTCGAGCTCCAGCGCACGGCGCGATTCGAGCCTGCGTCACCGGCCCACAGGCGCTTGGCCGCGGTTTCGTACATGAACGCCGCGTGTGCGATCGACCCCACGCTCTTCCCGTTCCAGGACTCGAACCGAGCCCGAACCATCTCGACCGCCGACTCGAAACGCCGATGAACTATCCCCGCCGCCACTGCTCCAAGAAATCGGAAGGAATCGGTTCCGAGTTGAGCCCAACGTTGACCAGCCGGGGTTTGCCGCGCTCTTGTCCTACCCCGCGATGAGAAACCGCTCCGCAATCGCCCCTTGGGCCGCTCTTCTCCTGATCATTTCCGGCTCGGGAATCGCCTTCGCTCAGGCCACACCTACATCGAGCTTCCGTCGATTGGTGACGTCGAACGGCTACGCGCCGGCGGTGATCGACCTCGAAACGCGGCGTCTCACGACGTTTCGGGAGAACTTGTATCGCTACCCGGCGCCCGGCCGGGAGACGCGAAATCTCGCCTACGACCTGTACCTCGGGCTGCGCGTCGCCGGGCAGAGCCGCTGGCTCACCGAGGTGGCGTTCGACGAAGCGGGCTACGAAACCGGCACCAATTTGATCCGCACCGTGCAGCGCGACCGCGGCGTTCGGGTGACGACCACCTACGTCGCCCCGATGACGCTCGACGCACGCGCGCTGCTGGTCACCGCGGAAGTATCGAACGAGGGGCCCGACACCACCGACGTCGCGATTTTTTCGATCCACAACTTCCTGGTCGGCGGTGGCGCCGGTCGAAACGAGAACGAACGCATCGTCTGGGACGCCGCGCTCGGCGCGTACCTCGAATCGGGCACCTCCGGCGGCGTGTTGATCGCGAAGCCGCTCGGCACGGCGAAGCACGCCGCGACGCCGTCGAATCCGTTTCCGCTGGTGAACATGAACGCGCTCTTCACCGACGTCGACGACTCGGGCGTCCGAACCGACGCGGTCAGCGGCTTTCAGCTCGACGTCGCGGGGCGCGGCGCGTTCTCGAGCGGGGCGTCGGCCGCGGTGGGACTGATCGTGGCCTGGGTGCCGGACGGCAACGCTTCCTCTGCGGTGGCCGCGATCGACGCGTGGATCGCCGGCCGAGGACCAGCTTCGATCCTGGAGGACGAGCGTCGCGCCTGGACCGCGTGGCGCGCTCTCGGTTCGGTGCCGGTGACCACGAACGACGACGAGCGGCGGATCTCGGACCAAGCGCTGGCATTGCTTCGCACCGCGCAGGTGCGTGAGCCCGGGTCGCCGAACGGGCAAATCGTGGCGTCGCTCCCGCCAGGTATGTGGGACATAACGTGGGTCCGCGACGGAACCTTCGCGATCGAAGCGCTGACCGCGACCGGGCATCACGACGAAGCCGAAGCGGCACTGGAATTCTTCATCCGCGGTCCATTCGGAGAATACTTGTCGCAAGTCGGCCGGCCCTACGGCCTGTCGGTCGCGCGCTATTACGGCAACGGCGCCGAGGAGTCCGATTCGAACGCGAACGGCCCGAACGTCGAGCTCGACGGATTCGGCCTCTACCTTCGCGCAGCGGCAAATCACGTCCTCTCGGCCCCCGGCGGCGCCGCCTGGCTCGCACGACGGCGGGCGCAGATCGACGAAGGGATCACCGACGTGCTGCTCCACGTGCGGGACCCAGTCACCGGTCTGGTCGCCGCCGACAGCTCGATCTGGGAGTCGCACTGGGACAACGGCGGCCGCCAACGATGGGCCTTCACCAGCGGAATGGCGGCGATCGGCCTGTCGGCCTGGGCAGACGCGATCGCGGCGAAAGTCGGCGCTTCGGACCCGGGCGCGGCGGATGCGCGAGCGCGCGCGGCGGAGTTGGTCGCGGCGCTGAGGATGCACCTGGTCGATCCGATGACGGGTGCGTTGGGCGCGTCGGTGGAACAGCTGGCGCAACCGGACGCTCGTTTCGCGGATGCGCAGGTCGCGTTCGTGCTCGACCCCCGGACGATCACCGCGAGCAGCGCGACGGGCCTCGCGACCTTGGAGTTTCTTCGGTCGTCGCTGTTCCTGGCGTCGACCACGGGCCGCGGCTACCGGCGCAACGACGACGGCGACGCATACGACAACCGCGAATGGGCGGTGGTCGACCTGGCGATCGCGCGCGCGTTGCGCGCGGCGGGGCGCGCGTCGGAGGCCGACGCCTTGATCGCATGGATCACGGGGCAGGCGGCGGTGAACTATCTCTTGGTGCCGGAGCTGCTCGACCAGGTGACCGGGACCTTCGCGGGCGAGGTGCCGATGATCGGGTTCGGGGCTGGGGCTTATTTGAGTACGTTGATCGATCGGAGCGGGACTCAGATGGCGCCGGCGGCTTTGGCGGATGGTGGGGTGGATTCGGGGACTCTCGATGGTGGGTCGTCCGGATCGCAGGACGGGTCGGTTTCTTTGGATGGGGATGGGGTGGGTTTGGATGCGGGTTCGGATGGGGGTTCGGACTTGGGCTCGGATTCGGGGTCGGGTTCCGTTTTGGATGGTGGTCTTTCGGGGGCGGATGCTCGGGTGGGTGATGCGTCGGGCGGCGGGGAGCGGGACGCGGAGGCTCGGGTGGATGGTGGGCGCGTGGGTGGGAAGGAGAGCTCGTGCAGCTGCCGGTCTTCCGGGGCTTCTCGGAGCTCGCTGGCTTTTCTCTGGCTCGTGATTGGGCTTCTGATGCGGCGACGGTTTGGTGGATTTGCAGCGCCGGCTCGCGACGCCGTGGGGTCCGTACGCGGGCCAGGCCAGGCCGCGGACGGCCAGGCGGGCCAAGCGGGCTGACGAGGCGGTCGCGCGGAGTGTTGAGGCTTCGGTTTTGGTTTTGCCACGTCTGCTCGCGACGCCGGGGCTGTCGGTCCGCGGGCCAGGCCAGGCCGCAGACGGCCAGGCGGGCCAAGCGCTCTGACGGGGCGGTCGCGCGGATGCTCCCAGGGGGAAGAACGGACTCGCGCGAGCGAACGTCCCTGGTTCGTCGGTAGCTCGACGCTTCGGACCGTCCGCCGAGGACCGGCGCGTTGCTACCGCGGCACCGCTCGCCGCTGCGTTTCCGGGCCCCGCGTTTCTCGCCGCTGCGTTTCTGGAACGATATTCAATGCGCCTGCCGGCCGGGAATTTCCGCAGGCGATAGTAGTCCCCATTTTTTCCAGCCTTTGATGAGCAGCCACGTTCGCGGGGCTTTTACGGGGACGTCGTCGGGCGGCGCTGCGGGATAGTTTGCGGGCCGCGACGTCCAACCGCCGTCGAGCGCAGCAGCCGAGCTGAATGGATCGAGATAGGTGGACGAACGTCCCGAGTGCTTGTTCGAATTCATCAGCACGTACGCCAGCGCCGCACGGACCTCCCGCGGCGTCCGCAGATCGCGCGCATGATACCGATCCGCAAACACCTGCCCGCGTCGCCCAAACAGCCGATTGAGCCGCTTCGCCAAACTAATCTCGAGCGCACTAATCCCATTCGACAACGCCCGGGCGTCATCTGCCTCCGCAATGAAATGAAAGTGATTGGACTGCACCGAGAAGTGCACCACCCCAAAATCCACGCGTTCCCGCACCCGCCGAAACGACGCACGAATCTGCTTCAGCGCGAGCTTACTCCGAAGCGTCGGCAGCCCCTCCACCACCTTCAAAGTAACGAGCACGGGAAACCGAGCAACATGCTCAGGCCTCGACAAATGCGGCATCCCAGCCACCCCCAAGGTCGGCTTCCGCCCAGCACCCACTCGCGCACCACCCCACCCGAGCTTCTCGGTCATGGGCAACGAAAGCTGCTCCGGCGAACCCGATCGGCGCGACATCTTGAATTAGCTTAACTCATTCACGTCAAACTATCCAGTTAATTATTGAGAATAATAGATTATTAATAATCACCGAACCAATCAGCGAATGATTTTCATTTCGTTCGCCGGTTAGAAACTTCATCGGGCCCCGACTGAAGTACCACGCGAGCGAAGCACGCATCGAGACATCGAACCGAAGGAGGTGTCGAACCGAAGCAAGCACGCGGCCAAGCAAGCGTTCGAACCGAAGCACGTGCCGGTTGAAGGCACCGCCCCCGCCCAAGGCAAAGTCCGTTTCTTTCCCTACGTGCATCCGCGCGACCGCCCCGTCCGAGCGCTTGGCCCGCCTGGCCGTCCGCGGCCTGGCCTGGCCCGCGGACCGACAGCCCAGGCGTCGCGAGCAGACGTGGCAAAACCAAAGCCGCAGCACGAGCACTCTTCGCGACCGCCTCGTCAACCCGCCGGCCGGCCGGCCGCGTCAGCGGCCCGCCAACGCCCCCGCGGATCGACCCCACGGCGTCGCGAGCGGACGCGGCCAAATTACAGCCAAAAACAACTAGCAAAGGCCGCAACGAAGAACGACGAAACAAGAACCGAAGAAAACTCCGACCAAAAACTCAGAGCATCATCTTAACGATCAAAACTCCCAACCCAACCCCCAGCGCGATGAACAACACCGCGAAGATCAACAACCTCAGCGGCCTCATCCGCGCACTAGCCGGAACGACCGCCGGAAACTCCGCCACCGCGGGCTCCTTGATCTCCTGCAGCGCATCCGCCGGCAGCTCCACCGGCGCCGGCACGAGCTCGATCGGAACCGCCTCCGAATCCGGCTCGGAGAGAGGCTTCAAAGCCGTCAAAGGCAGCGGCTCCGGCTCCTCGAAGTGCGCCGCGTCGAGCGCCAGCGCCGATATTTGGTCGCTCTCCTCCTCGAGGATCAGATGCTCCGAAGGAGTGCTCCGCCGCGAAGCGGCCGGGATCGGCGAAGGCCGAAGCGCGGGCGACGTCGGCACCGAGCTCCGCGAGGGATTCGGCGGCGGCGGCGCGGGCACCGAGGACGGAAGCTTGGACGGAACCGGCGCCGGGATCGACGTGGCGGGCTTCGGCAACGACGACACCGAAGGCAGCGGAGGCTTGGGAAGCGACGACACCGGCTTCGCCGCCGGAGACGGAACCGGCGCCGGCGCGGACGGCTTCGGAACCCCGACCGACGACGTCGAAGGCCGGATCACTCCGGTCGGCAGGGACTGCTTCGCAGGAACGGGCTTCGACGTCAGCGCAGCAGGAGGCGGCGGCAACTTCCCACCCGCCGCCGGCACGGACGCCTTGGCCTTCGGTGCCGCAGCAGGCCCCGACGCCTTCGCACGACCGACGTCCGGCACCGGCGTCGCCGTTTCCGACATGTCGAGCGACGGCGCGCGCGGAATCGGGCGGAAGCTCTTTCGCACCTCCGCCTGCGCGACCGGATCCGGATTCGCCACCTCGAGCTTCTTCGGCGACACGCTTCGATACGCGGTCGCCTGGCCCGGTACCGTCGGGGGCGCCACGTCGAAGTCGGCGGACGGGTCGGACGGCGGTGGTACCAAAGGTCGTAGAGGTCCCATGGGACCGGCGGGCCCGACCGGCATGACGTGGGTGCCCACGTTGTCCACGTCGTCGAACCCGGGATGCTCGCCTCCGCCGAAGGTGCTCTCCTCGCTGAACGCCATCCCCTCGCCGGTCACTTCGAGATCCGAGGCGGGGCTGAGGCCGAACCGTTCCACGAACCGCTGCGGCACGTGACGGTTGGTGACGTCCTTCTCCGAGAGCATCGACAGGAGCTCGTCCGACGGCGCGACCATTCGCGTCGCGTCCTCCCATCCCGAGACGCCTGAGCCGGTGCTGCTGATCTCCGAGTCGTCGACGTCGAAGCCGATCAGCTCCTCCGGCTCCACGCCGCGCTCCACCTCGACCACGCTCACTTCGGGCTCGAGCGCTTCGGCCAGATCGATCGCGACGGCCTGGAATGCCTGCGTGAACTCGCGCTCGACCCGCGCCGGCTGGATCAGCGGATGCGGTGCCGCGGGCTCCTCCTCGACCTCTTCGTAGTGCGGCTCGATGAACAAGCCGAGCGGGTCGGGGTGCGACGTTCCGCCTGGAATTACCGGCAAATAATCTTCGCGTAGCTTCTGTCCGCCGAGCACCCGCGCCAGCTCTTCGGGCTCGGTGCGGCCCGCCATGGCGGCGCGTAACGCCATCGCGCGCTCGACGATGGTCTCGCCGAAGATCTCGGCAAGCTCCTTCGAGATGGTCTGCGCGTCGATCTTCACCCCGGCGCGATCGATCAGCCGGGAGATGTCTTGCTGCATCTCTTCGGCGGTTTGATAGCGTTGGCGCGGTGAGCGGCGCAGCGCGCGCATCACGATCGGGTCGACGATCGGCGAGAGGCCCGGCACCACCTTGCTCGGCGGGACGATCGGCTGGTCGCGGATCGCGTCGATGACTTCCATCGGCGAAGTGCCCTTGAACAGCTCCTTGCCGGTGAGCGCCTCCCACAACACGATGCCGGTGCAGAAGATGTCCGATCGCCGGTCGACCTTCTTGCCGAGGGCCTGCTCGGGCGACATGTACGAGAACTTGCCTTTGACCACGCCGGCCTGAGTTTCCCAGCCGCGATTCGTGGCCTTTGCGATGCCGAAGTCGGTCAGCTTCGGAACGCCGTTGAACCCGATCAGGATGTTCTGCGGCGTCACGTCGCGGTGCACCAAACCCATCGGCTTGTGCATCTCGTCCCGCAGCTCGTGGGCGTAGTGGAGCGCGTCGCAGACCAGAGCGGCGATCTGCAACAGCACGCCGACCGTCAGCGGCTTTCGCGCCCGGGCCGAGGTGCGAAGCACCTGCGCCAAGCTCGCGCCGAAGACGTATTCCATCGCGAGACAGTGAATCCCTTCGGCCTGGCCGAACCCGGTGATGCTGACGATGTTGGGGTGCGTGAGGCGCGCTGCGATCCGCGCCTCGGTGAAGAACATGTTGACGAAGTCCTCGTTGGCCGCGAGCGACGGCAACAAGACCTTGAGCGCGAGGAGCCTGCCGGGAGGCGGAGACTTGGTGTCACGCACGAGAAAGACGTTGGCCGCCCCGCCCGCTGCGAGACGCACCAACAGCTCGTGTTGCCCAAGCATTCGCACGCCGGGCCGTTCCGGGTTGTTTTCCGTCCGGTTCTCGGAATGCACTGGCACTCCCGCGCCGCCGCGCATGGTCGGCGACCATCTTGTGCGGACTCGGAGCGTGCGTCCAGCCTGGGGCCGTAATCTCTGGGCCGAGGCCTACCCAGGTCGGGGGAAGTGAGAGCGGCGCGGGATCAAGGCAGCCGCGGCTCGAGCGGGCGCAGCGCCGCGCGCACCGCCAGGGCGAGCACGATCGCGGCCGTGGCCGCAACGATCGCGCCCCAAAACCAATACGGGAGGAACAGCGCATCGGCGATCGCCGCCGAATCGGAGGAGTGCTGTTGCCCGGCGATCATTCCGCCCGGCGAGAACATGTAGTCGACGTCGCGAAAGAGCGCGAGGCACAGCACCACGCCGAGCAGCTGCGCAGCAAACGGCGCCAGCCGGGGAACCAAGCGAGCCACCCCGCCGATCGCCACCGCCGCGGCCACCACGAAGATCACCCCGAACAGGTTGCGCACGAACAAGGGCACTGAGAGAGCGAGCCCGAACGACACGAACAAAAGAACCCACCGCGCCCAGCTCTGCCGGCGCGAGGCGACCAGGATCGCCGCCCCCGCGATCGTCGGCCCGAGCAGCCCACCCGCCGCGACCACCGCCCGTTGGAGCCGGCCCGAGCCCGCCCAGAGCGCGACGCCCGAGCCGTCCGGATACATGACGAGCTCTTTGAACTCACCGCCGGTCATCAGCGCGGTGAGCCCGTGGCCCATCTCGTGGACGTAAGTTGCGAGGAGCGAGAACGGATAGAGAATTTGCTCGCCGTGAGGGAGCTGCCAGATCACGACGATCAACAGCGCGGCGACGACGAACAGGGCCCGGCTTCCGCGCGGCGGTATCGGCTCGGTGGTCATGCCCGCGCTGGTTCGTGGCTCAAACCCCACGGCTGAGTCAACGAGCGGCGTGGGATCATCCATTCCTTGACCGGATCCCCCGCGCCGTGGTCGGCATCGACGATGGACGCCGCCGTTACTCAGCCGTCTTCGCGCGCCACGCGGATCCGCAAGATGATGACCTCGAAACCCTTGTTTCGGGGCTGTCTGATCCGCACCCTGCCCCTCGCCGCGTTCGCCGGGCTCAGCATGAAGCGCCTCGACGACACGCGCTGCGAAGTGAGCGTCCCTTACGGCTGGCGCACGCAGAACCCGTTCCGCTCGACCTACTTCGCGGCGCTGAGCATGGCGGCGGAGATGGCGACCGGGGCGCCCGCGATGCTGGCCGCCGAGAGCGCGCCTCAGTCGGTCGCGATGTTGATCGTCGGGCTCGAGGCCTCGTTCGAGAAGAAGGCGAACGACACGGCGACGTTCGTTTGCGAGGACGGTCCGGCCTATCAGCGGGCGATCGAGGAAACGCTGCGCACCGGTCAGCCGGTCACCGTTCGCGCGACGGCGATCGGTTCGCTGCCCGACGGCACCGTCGTCGCGCGCTTCAACTTCACCTGGTCGTTCAAGAAGCGATCGAAGGCCTGAACGCGCGGATCAGGCTACGTTCGAGCGGGCAGCATCCGAGGAGGCCCGACGAAGATCTCGTCCCCTCGGAGCTCGACCTCGTAGGTCCAGACCACCAGCTCCTCGTTGTTCACCATCGCCCCGGTTTCGAGATCGAACGCCCAGCCGTGGAGCGGGCAGACGATCGCGCCCCGCTCGACGTCACCTTCGCTCAGCGGTCCGCCCTTGTGCGGACAGACGTCGTCGATCGCCAGCACGCGTTCCCCGACCTTGAACAGCGCGATCACTCGACCGTACGCGCGAACGCAGCGGCGTCCGTCGACCAGCTCGTCGAGCCGCGAGACCCTTATTTTCTCGGACGAATTGGCGTTCATGCCGACAGGGCGCCGACCGTGGGAGGGGTCGGCGGGGCGGGCGCGTCCCCGGCCAAGATGGTCTGCATCCTCGAGCGCTCCGCCGCGGCAAAGGCGAGCACCGCGCGCGCGAGCTCCGCGTGATCTTCCATCACGTCGAAAAAATCATCCTTGTAGACGCTGAGCAACAACGACGGTGACGTGGTCCGCGCTTGATAGTCCGCCTCTCGGCCGCCGAACGCGGCGATGCTGCCGACGACCGATCCGGGCAGGAAGTCGACGAAGTCGGGCCCGCTCTTCACTTCGCGCTCGAGCCGGACCGATCCCGCGGCCACCACCCAAAACGCATCCGGGATCTCGCCCTTCGACCACACCGATTCCCCGCTCGAGAAGCGGCGTTCCTCCGCCTGCTGCGCGAGCCGCACCAGTACCTGAAGCCTGATCCGCTGCAGCGTGCGCGCCGCACGGAGAACCATCACGCGCTCGACCAAACCCATGGTCGCGTCGGGTGACAGTATCGCGGGCATCCTATTTTCGTAGGGATAGGCGACGGTGGCGGGCAAAGCGCGAGAGAGCTCGTCGAGGCCGCCGAACAAGACGTTCAGCATCGATTTGGCGAAATCGAAGTTATCCGCCATCAAATCGAAGTATTCCTCCATCGGGACTTTGAGCAGCAAAGTCTCGCCGGTCGCCACCGCGGTGCGCGAATAGGCTTGTTCCTGGAAGGCGTCGAGCGCGCCGAGGATCGATCGACCTTCGAAGATCCACGGTGTTTTGTCCGGTGCGCGTAGCTCGATCTCACCGCGCACCATGTAGTGGATGAAGTCGGCCGGCTCACCGCGTCGATAGATCACCGAGCCCGGAGGGTGCAGCTCCTCGCGCATGTAATCGATGATCGCCTTTGCGACGCTGGGCGGCGGCCTCAGGCCGCGAACGAAGCTGCGAAAGAAAATCTCACGCTCGAGGCGCGACGTGAGCACCTCAGACGGCACGGGCCACCTCCGGCAGATCGATGAACGGGCGCTCCTCGGCCACCGTCTGCACGGCCCGGGTGAGACTCACGATCCCGAGCTTGAGCGCGTGGTGCGCGGCGATCGTCGCCATCGCGTCGTCGTTTTCGCGGAAGAGAGCGATCAACGCGGCCTCCGCAGTCGCCGGCGGCGGCGTGGACATGAACGGCGCCGCGCGCGCGATGCGCTCCTCGGGAGAGAGATCGTCGACCAAGATCCGGAGCAGCTCGCGACTTTGCTCGTGAGCGGGGCTCAACAATGGATAGCGAAGCGTGAGCGCGTCGAGGAACTCGAGCGCATTGGCTCGCGTGCGCCGATCTCCCGCTTCCACCGCGTGGTGCACGATCCGCAGATCTTCCGAGCGATGGAGGATCTGCAAGAGCCGGAACACGCGCTCCATCGCTTGCCGCTGCTTGTCCTCGAGCAGCTCCAGCAACAACGCCCCCGAGGGCCGAGCGCCGTCTTGCAAGCTAGCTTGCACTTTACCCAGCTGGTGCGCGAACGCGCCGAGCCACGCTTGCTCCAGCAAATTGCGCAGGAGAGCCTCGCCCAGCTTGGTTTGATCGAGCCGCACCGGCGCTTCGCCGACCAACCGGCCGAGACCGCGCAGCGCCTTGAAGCGGACCGCGCCGTCGCTCGCCGAGCTCACCAGCTCGATCAAGGTTTGTGCCGCGCGCGGCGTCTTGAACGCGGAGATCGTCCGTGGAACGTGGAGCAAAGTCCGGCGGGGCGTCTTCGGATCGGCCATCAACCGATCGAGCTGATCCAGCGCGGCATCGCCGTAGCTCACGATCGCGCGGCGCACGCTGATCCGGCCTTCGCGGGCGCCGATCCGCGCGATCAAGATCGGAATGAAGCGCTCGTCGTGCACCTTGACCATCGCGTCGGCCAGCTTTTCGTTCAGCGCATCCGGTGCGTCGACGGCGATCAGCTCGATGATCGGCGCCCATTTTTCGTCGCCGCGGAGGCAGATCGCGTCGAGCAACGCGTTCCGCGCCACCACCCGATTTTCTCCCGCGATGTCGAGCACGTCCTTGATCGCTTGCGCCTTGGTCGGGTCGAGCGCGTCGTGCTCCACCAACACGAACGCGGTGTGAGCGCGAACCGCGGGACTGATGTCGGTCAGCCGCCCAACCACCATCTCGTGATGAGCGGATGCGACCAGGGCGCGCACCGCCGCGACCCGCACGGCTTCGCTTTCGTGGGACAACAGGCGCTCGGCCAGCTCGACCCAGTCGTTCCGTTCGGGCGAGGTGATCACTTCCAGCGCGCGCGTCAGCACCGCTTCAGACTCGTGATAGAGGATCAGGGCCGGGATCAGCTTGGTGCGCTCCTGAGCGACCAAGAGATCGATCGCCGCGAGCGCGCGCTCGGGCTCGCGGCTCGACAGGGACTCGATGACCATCTCCACCGAGTTGAGGTCGAGCTTGAGCTCGCCGAGATCACCGCCGATCGTGTCGCGCGCCAAGGCCCGCCGGAACAGCTCGAAGTATAGCCGCCGCAGCTGCATGATCAGAAACAGCGCTCCGATCGAGGACGCGGCGATGATCGCGGCCAGGATCGGAGGCGTGTCGAGACCGAACATCGCCAGGAACAACAAGAGGCCGCCGACCACCGCCTGCGCGCCGCGATTCACCGCGGTGTCGATCAGCGCCTTCGCTCGCCCCTTGAGCTGATCGTGAACCGGCATCCAGAGCAGCTCGCTCGACACGCGATGGAGCGAGTGGCGGAGCAAGCCGTCCCCACCGCGGGTCACGAGCACCGCGGCCAGCGCGCCTCCGGTCAAGATCGTGCCCACCGCCCCGAGCAAGATCGACAGCGGCAAGAACGCGAGCGACGCCACCACGCCGACCCGGCGGATGAGCTGCGTGGTAACGAACATCTGAACCAACAGCGCGAGCCCGTTGAGCACCGCGTAATATCCAGCCAAAAACTGGCCGAGATCGGCCGCGGGCATCGACTTCGCGGTCACCATCTTGAACAGATAGTCGGCGGTGAGCGTGAAGGTCGTGGTCAGGACGACCAGGATCGCGATCCGCGCCAGGTACGGATCGCGGCCCACCGGCGGCAGTGCCCGCTGCTTGGTGCGCGCTTTTTCGAGGTCCTCCGGGACTTGATCGCTCGGCAGATCGGTCAGCATCGCGGCCGAGCCGATCAAGAGCAGCGGCGCGATCAAGAGCAGCGACCCGATCTCGAAGTACCTGAGCACCACCGCGGCGATCGACGCGCCGGTTACCGCCCCGATCACGCCGCCCGCCGCGAGCGGCCCGAAGATGCGCTTGCCTTGGGCGACGGTGAAGGTCGTCCCGGCCAGGCTCCAGAACTGAACGGTGAGTACCATCCCGAGGAGGCCGCTCCACACGTAGAGCACGAAGGCCAGGGTCGCGGTGCGAGGCGCGAGGTACAGCATCGCCGTGCCGTAAGCGGCGGCCATCAAGGTGATGACCAGCGCGTTCCGCTTTCCGAAGCGGCGCACGAACAGCCCGTTCACCTTGGCGATCGGGATCGAGAGGGCGGCCAGGAGGGCGTAGACCAAGGAAAGGCGGCTGGGCGGGAGATGCCCGAGAAACAGCGCATCCCGCGCGGTCTCCAGCATGGTGTGCGCGGCGATCAGCCCAAACAGGACCGACATGGCCGCGAATACCGGGGCTCGCTCGCCCTGGCGCAGATCGACCCAGCGGCGCAGGGTCCCACCCATCGGACGGGATGCTCGCACGAACGGCGGGGGGGTTGCCACGGCGAGGTTGGTTGGCCGACCATTGGCTGGTGGGTTGCCAGCGAGGAAACCTTGGGGATCGCGCCCAGAACGTCCGCCTGCGGATGGGTTTGATCTTCCTTTCGCTGTCCCTGCTCCTCGCCGTCTACATGATCCACGCAGGCGTTTCACCGGCGGTGCGCGGCGTGTTGTTCGTGCCCTTCTTCGCCGCGGCTTTCGGCGCCTATCAGGGTCTGTTTCGAACCTGTACCCACGCCGCGAAGATGGGCGTGCGCCTCACCGATCAGGGCGACGAGCCCATGGCCAGCCCGGACGATCTCAAGCGTTCCCGGCGAGACAGCCGCAAGGTGCTGATCGGATCGATCGCCACCGCCTTGGTCGCCACGCTGGTCGTGGCGGCGATTCCGTAACGCGTAACGTTGCTTCGGATTGCCGACCCACTTAGACGTTCGGCCCCATGGCCGACGAACGTAAGAGTCTGCTCGAGCGCGGCCTCGGCGTCATAACCGAAGTCCGTCGCGGCGAAGGTCCGACCGCGCTCCTCTTCACGCTGAACGTCTTCCTGCTCTTGACGGCGTATTACGTCATCAAGCCGGTACGTGAAGCGCTGATCCTCTCCCACGAGGGCGGAGCTCGGCACAAAAGCCTGCTCAACGCCCTGATCGCGATCGGGCTGTTGTTCGCCGTCCCCGCTTACGCGCGGGTGACCAGCCGCTTTCCGCGAAACAAGCTGATCGTCGGCGTCACGTTGTTTTTCGTGAGCCACCTGGGGGTGTTCTATCTCGCGAGCTGGTCCGAGTCCGCGCGGCCCGTCCTCAGCATGGCGTTCTTCGTGTGGGTCGGCATTTTCAACATGATGGTGGTGGCGCAGTTCTGGGCGTTCGCCAACGACGTCTACACCGAAGAACAAGGCAAACGGCTGTTCGCGCTGCTCGGCGTGGGCGCATCGGTGGGCGCGGCGGTGGGCAGCCAGATCTCCAAGCAGAAGGCGCTGGTCGAGGCGCTCGGCGTCTACAACATGCTGTTGATCGCCGCGGCCATCCTGGCCTTTTGCGCGTTCCTCTCCCAGGTCATCCACGTCCGCGAGACGAGGACCCGCGGAGCGTCGATCATCGGAGCGAGCGACGGAACCACCGAACCACCGCGCCGGACCGGCGGCTTGGGCATCGAAGCGTTCACGATGGTCTTCAGCAACAAGTATCTCAGGATGGTCGCGCTGTTCTCGCTCCTCTTCAGCTTCGCGAACACCAACGGTGAGTTCATCTTGGGCCAGTTGGTGGAGAAACAAGCTGCGCTCCACGGCGCCACCGAAGAAGCGCGCCGCAACTGGATCAGCGTTTTTTACGGCGATTTCTTCGCCTGGGTGAACTGGATCGGCGTGGGACTTCAGTTGTTCGTAGTTTCGCGAATCGTGAAATTCGGTGGGTTGAGAGTCGCGTTTTTCATCTTCCCGGCGATCGCCCTGGCCGACGCGCTGGCGGTGGCCTTGTTCCCGATGCTCGCCATCGTGCGCATCGGAAAAATCGCGGAGAACGCGACCGATTATTCCTTGAACAACACCGTTCGCAACATGCTGTGGCTGCCCACCTCGCGGGAGATGAAATACAAAGCCAAGCAAGCGGTCGACTCGTTCTTCGTGCGCATGGGAGACGTAACTTCGACCGGCTTGGTGCTGCTCGGCGCGGCTCTGTCGTGGGAGGTCCGCGCTTACGGAATCGCCAACGTCATCGCGGTCGGCTTGTGGCTGGTGGTCGCGGTCGGGATCGTCCGCGAATATCACCGGCTGGTGAAAGCGAAGCGGGATGCTGCGGATTCGGCGGCCGAGCCCGGGGCCGAAGCCAGCCCGGCCTGAGCTTCAGCCGAGGATTCTAGCCAGGAGCTGCGCGGCCGCGCCGCAGCCGACACCGAGCACGCTGCTCGCGATCCAGAAACCGGCACCCGGCCGCTTCGAGCGACGGGCGCGACGCGGCGGGCGCGAAGAATTCACGGCCGCATTCGGGGTCACGTTCGGTTCGTTCCGAGCGGCTTCCGGACTTTTCGGCGGCTCGGCCACCGCCTGAACGCTGCCCGAGATCATCGGGTCGCCCGGCAGCCACGCCATCTCGACTTCCGAAGACTCGATCTGCTCGATGGTGATTTCGGGCGCTTCGTCCGCGAGGGCCAAGAGCTCGGCCATCACGTCCGCGGCCCGCCGCAAGCGACGGCGCGGATCGATCTCGGTCAACGCCCGGAGCAAGCTAGTGAGCTCCCCAGGCGGTTCGCCCTCGATCGACACCGAGAGGACCTTGAGCGCACAGCCGAGGCGCCAGAGATCGCCTTGTTTCGTGGGATCGGAGTCGCGGTTTTCCTCGGGCGCGAGACGGCTCGGGCTCATCCCCGGCGCGAGCCAGGGCGACGACAAGAGCAGCGGCATTCCGATCGACTTCGCGCCCTGGCGATCGGGCGAGATCACCAGCGAGCGTTCGGTGAGCGACGGATCGGTGAGCTCTCGGTCGTGCCGCTCCTTCAGGTAACGCGCGAGCGCATATCCGACCGCAGCCAGCTCGGCCCAGGTCCGCGGCGCGCGCTCGGTCTCGCGGGCGTCGAGCCCGTCGACCCAGGGCATGGCCCAAAACAGCGTTCGCTCGCCATGGACTCCGTCGACCGCGCCGTGCGCCAGGATCGGCGGCCAAGCCGCTTCGGCGATCAGGGCGGTGCCGGCGCCGAGCGTTTTTTCGTAGCGGAGCCGCTCGGCCCGCGCGGCGTCGTCCCTCGCGACCCGGAGCCGCAAGAGCTGAAGCAGAACCCGGCGGCCTTCCTGATTTTTACCCGACCACAGCCACGCACCCGGCGCTTCGCGAATTTCTCCGTCCAGGCGATAGGGGCCGAGCTCGGAGACGGACGCATCCCGGGCCGGCCGCTCGACCAAAGCGGTGGATCGACGGCTCAAAACGAAGGTCGGAGTTGGTTCGCGTTCGCGCTCCCACATCGAGAATCGATCGACCATGGACGAGCGTGGCGGGTCTGTCACGTGCCGAGATGATGCATCCGATCAACGTCGCATCCACGGACAACTTGCGTCCGGTTTTGGTTCGTGGACTTCCTGTCGCCCGACGATGAAGGCACGTAACGGCGCGATTCTCGGCCGGATAGCTCCGGCGCTCGCGCTGTCGATCGCGACGGTGGGTGCGTCGGCTTCCACTCCACGTCTCGCGTCCGCCGCAGAGACCTCGACCGTCGCGGAACAACCCAGTTTTCCACCACCCTCGAGTGACGTTCGGCTTCATCCGGACGATCCCGCGGCCGATCACACCGGAACGCCGCCGCTTCCGCCGAACCCGGACGAGCCCGTATTCGGCGAGATATCCTCGGCCCCGGGCGAGAAGCGTCCGGTCCCGAACTATGACGGCCGCGAAGCACCCGCGACCACCGCCGGCGACGTGTTGATCTGGGTCCCACGGACGATCTTCTTCGTTCCCCACCTGGTCCTGGAGTGGGGGCTGCGGAAGCCGGTGATCGGCCTGATCACGCTGGCGGAGAAGCATAAAATATTCGCGCGGCTCGGAAACCTATTCACCTTCCGTGACGGAAAATCGGCGATTTTTCCGACGGCGCTCTTCGATTTCGGACTATCACCGTCGATCGGGTTCTATTCGTTCCACGACGACGTCGGATATCCGGGCCACACCATCACCCTGCAAGGCGGCTTTTGGGGCGACAACTGGATCCGCCTGGTGGTGGGCGATCACTGGACCATCTTCGACGGCAACGGACAGTTCTTCGTCCGCGGCGACTACATGACCCGCCCGGACGATGCGTTCTACGGCGTCGGCTACGATTCGCAGTACGAGGACCGAGGCAATCTGAGGTTCCGGCGCCTCGACGGCGAAATCGGTCTCAGCTCCTACGTCAGCGGGCTGAGCCAGGCCGGAATTTACTTCCGCGCCAGGAACGGCAAGCTCGGCGACGGCCAGGCGCCGAGATTCACGGAATTCTTCGACCCCGCGACCGCCAACGGGTTCGAGGGAGACGGCTATCAGCTCCTCTCGTTCGTAGCCCACGGAGCGTTCGACAGCCGTGCGGCCGACCGAGCTTTCAGCGGCGGAACCGGCGTGCGCGTGGAAGTGTTCGGCAGCTACAACTTCGCACCGGGCGAGAGCGACGTCGCTTTTTTGAGGTTCGGCCAGGACAGCTCGATCTTCGTCGATCTCACCGGCCGTAACCACGTCCTCGGCTTGAGCGTCTACGTCGATCTGATCGAGAAAACAGGGTCCACGCCGGCGCCTTTGCCGGTCAGCGAATTGATCCAGCTCGGCGGAACCGAATACCTGCGCGGCTATCTGCCGGGTCGATTCCGAGGCGAGAGCGCTTTCGTCGCCGCGCTCGATTATCGATACCCGGTCTGGATCATCATGGACGCGGACCTCTTCATGGCGGTGGGCAATACCTTCGGGCCGAACCTCGAGGATTTCGGCTGGCGGCGCTTGGTGTTCAACGCGGGCATGGCGCTACGGACGTCCTTTTCTCGAGATACTTCGATCGACGCGCTGTTCGCGGTCGGCACGAACCGCTTCGAGGAGTCGGATTTCCAGGTCGACAACGTGCGGATCACGGTTGGGGTGAATCATGGGTTTTGATCGCCTCACGATCAGCTGCGTCTCGTGCCTCCTGGTTCTCGCCTGCGCCTCCGAGCCGCGCCGATTTCCTCTGGCGGACCCGATGTGGGTCGACGCGGATACGAATCCCGTTTCCGAGAAGCCTGACTCTTACTATTCGGGATTGATCGCCGATGGCGCCGACCAGCTCTTCTTCCGCCCGGTGGCGCAGGCGTTCGCCTTCCATCGTCCGGGGGAGGCGGTGAACGTCAACGCGCTCGACGAAGTGCCGAACAGCAGCTGGTTCACCAATCGCATCGGAAAGTTTCCGATGACGCCGGAGCAAGCAGCGGCCGGATCGTGCACCACCTATCTCGATCCGAATCAGGGTCCCTGGAAGATCGTCGAGGCGAAGCCGAACGGCGCAAATCCCGGCTTTTTCATCAAGTCGCCGGACGGCAAACGATACTTGCTCAAAGGGGACGGCGAGCTACAACCGGAGCGTAACACCGCCGCGGACACGATCGGCTCGAAGTTCTATCACGCGGCGGGATACTTCGTGCCCTGCTATCACGTCGTCTATTTCGACTCGAACGTGCTGCAGGTCGAAAAAGGCGCGACCGCCGAGGACGATTCGGGCCACGACCGCCCGATCGATCAGACCGACGTCGACGCGGTCCTGAGCAAGTGCGCTCGAACCAAGGACGGCCTCTACCGAGCCGGAGTGAGTCAATTCATCGACGCCAAGCCGCTCGGACCGTTCCGCTACGAGAGCACCCGAAGCGACGATCCGAACGACGTCATCCCCCACTGGGACCGGCGGGAGCTGCGCGGCGCGAAGATGTTGGCGGCGTTTCTCGGTCACTTCGACTCGCGGGAGCAGAACTCACTCGACGGCTGGTACACCGCGCAAAAGGGCCGGGACCACGTCCGGCATTATTACATCGACTTCGGAAGCTCCTTCGGCAGTCGCTGGCCGGTCGACGCGATGAGCCGCCGCTTCGGCTTTTCCTACTATTTCGACACGGAGCACGTCCTCGAAGACATCTTCACCTTGGGCCTGCTCGGCCGGCCCTGGAATCGCGTGGGTTTGAACGCCGGCTCCGAAATCTTCGGATACTTCGAGTCCGAAGAATTCGATCCAACCGGCTGGCGCGGCGGCTATCCGAACCCGACCTTCGATCAGGCCACCCGGCGGGATCAGCTGTGGATGGCGCGGATTCTGTCCAAGTTCACCGACGCGCACGTCGCGGCGATCGTGAAGACCGCGCGCTTCAGCGATCCGCGGGCGGAAGAGTGGCTCATCGCGACCTTGATCAAGCGCCGCGACAAGATCTTGGCGGATTCGTTCCTGAACGACGATCCGCTCGATCAGTTCCAACTCGTGAGGCGGACGCCGGGCGACAAGCGGCAGTCGCTGTGCTTCAAGGATCGCGCGATCGAGCACCGGCTGATCGATCCGGCGAAAGTCTTCTACAAGCTTCGCTTCCGCGGCGGCGAGCAGCTCGAGCAGGAGCTCGGATGGATGCAGTTCACGCCGGACCCCGAGCACCCCGAGCGCAGCTGCATCACCTTGCCGATCGGCTATCGCCGGCCGTCGGAGCTCGCGCCCAAGGATGCGCCCGACGATCACCCGCTCCGCTACGGGGTCCTCCACGTGTTCACCCACCAGACCCGCGAAGTGCGCCCCACTTCCACGGTCGAGATTCATTTCTACGATCGAGGCCCCGAGAAGGGCTTCGTGTTGGTCGGGATCGACCGCCCGGCGGAAATCGTCGTCCCGGAGGCCTATTGATTCGCTCGTTCCGCCGCGTGCTCGCGCTCTGCTTCGGCGCGGGGCTGGTTTTGTCCGCCGGCTGTTATCCGAAGAATTGGAATCGCACCGATCCGAACTTATTCGAGCAGCAAACCCACCCCTTCGTCGCCGGCCCGTATTTGGTGTCGATCGCTCCCCGTCGGATGGCGGTGGTCATCGAGCATCCCTTGAACGAAGCGCCGGTGGTCGAGCTGTGGGCCGCGGCCGAAGTGAAGACCTCCACCACCGTGCTCGAGGCCAACCCTCGGATGGCTCAGGCCTCCAGCTCCACTAGCGCGCCCCCGCCCAAGGTGATGCGCACGATCAAAGCCGTGCAGCACGACGGCCTGTGGGTGGCGGACCTCGAAGAGCTGCCCCTCGATGACTTCTTTCAGTATCGCGTGCGCTCGACAGCGGGCGTCGTCGGGCCATTCACCTTTCGCGTGGGGATCAGCCGCGGCAAGCCGTTTCGATTCGCCGCTTTCGGCGACACGCGCACCGGCCACGAAGTCCACCGCCTGCTGATCGAAGGCATGGCGCGCGAGCAGATCGAGTTCGTGATCAATTCCGGCGATCTGGTGGAATTCGGCGGTCTCGAAGAGCAGTGGCAGAATTACTTCCGCATCGAGGCGCCCCTGATCTCGTCGAGCCTGCTCCTGCCGGTGGTCGGCAACCACGACGACAACCCCCGGGGCCTGTTTCAACGCTATTTTCTCCAGGACCGATACAACTCCGGGCGTCGATATTACGTCTTCGATTGGGGCGACGTCCGGTTCGTGGCCCTCGATAGTCAGATCGAAATGCGGCGCGGCTCGCGGCAGTATGCGTTCGCAGAGCGCGCGCTGAGGGAAGGCGCCGAAGCCAATCAGATCTTGGTCCTGTCGATGCACTATCCGCCGTATTCGTCGGGCGAGCACGGTTCGTCGCTCGAAACGCGCGAGGTCGTCGCCGATCTGGCGAAGCGGTTCGGCGTGGAGCTGGTGCTGGCCGGTCACGACCATGATTACGAGCGAACCAAGAGCATGGAGGGCACGGTCTACATCGTCGCGGCGTCGGCCGGTGCCACGATCCGCCGGCTCATTCCGAGCGATTTCACCGAAGTGCTCCGAACCGAGCCTCATTTCATCCTGTTCGACGTCGAGCGCGGCGGAATGTTGGGTCGGACCATCAACCTACAAGGCGATACTTTCGATACTTTCACGGTCGTTCCGAACCCCGCGCGCGAGCTCCTCGAGAAGAAATGATGCGGCGCGCGGCGTTGGCTCTGGCGTTCGCCGCGGCCTGGACCGATCCGCTGCCCGTCCGCGCGGGCACCGAAACCTCGAACACCGCGACCGTCGCCGCTACGCCCCCCCTCGCCGCCGTGCCCCCGGAGTTGGTGACCGACCTCGCTCGGGAGGACGAGCCGTCCTACGATCCCTTGCTCCGCGCGCTCGATTTACCGGCGTCGGCGGTGGAAACGGCCTTTTCGCCGCTCCGCCCGATCGTTTACTTGGCCGAGAAGTATCAGCTCCATCTGCGGGCGTTCGATCTTCTGACCAACGAAGAGCACACCCTGGCGATCGCCCCGCTGGTCGACGTGTTCAATCACTCCGGCTTCGGCGCGGGCGCCGCGCTGATCCAAAACAAGCCCCTGGGCAGCGCCGATCGGTTGGTCTTTCTGACGCTCGCTCGGGTCAACGGCGACGTGAACACCAGCGTCTCGATCAGTCGCCGATTGCCCACCATGAACGGGCGGGAGATCTCGTTTTCCGCCGGATACGGCTTCGACTACGACCTTCGGTATTACGGTCTTCACGGTGAAGGCACGCCCGACGAGCGCCGGCTGATTCAAGTCCGCTCGATCGACCTCGCCGGCGGTTTCATCCTGCTCTCGCCGGACCTCGACTGGAACGTGCGCGTGGATCTCGCTTTTCGCCATCGGAGTCTTTCACCGGGCAAGGGCGACGAGCCGAGCCTGACTCTCGACGGACCTCTGACGATCCCCACCGGCTTCAATCAATCACTCGACTATCCCGAAGCCACGGTCAGCGTTTATTACGACACCCGAGATAGTTTCGGCCGAACGTCCTCCGGAGTCGTGGCCACCCTGGAAGGCACCGCAACCCACGACTTGAACGGCGCCGAAACGGGTTCGCTCCGCGCCACCGGCAGCATCAAGACGTTCATCCCGGTGCTCCCGCTCAATCGGATCGTATTTCTGTCCGGCGGCGTCAGCCTGGCCACTTCTCTCGACAGCGGAGGCACGCCGCTCCATCAGCTGGTTCAGCTGGGCGGCTCGAATACGCTCCGCGGCTACAACGGCGGGCGCTTCGTCGATCGTCTCGGTTGGTGGGGCACCGCTGAGTATCGCTACAATATTTACGAATATGCCGAGACTGGAAATGGATTTTCCGCGACGGTCTTCGGCGATCTGGGCCAGGTCGGGCCGAATCCCGAGGAAACCTTCAAGAGCACGTTGCGCTGGAGCGTGGGGCTCGGGGTCCGAGTCGAAACCGATTTGTTCCTGCTCGGCCGATTGCAGCTCGCGTACTCGCCCGAGGGCGTTCAGATCACGCTCGGCATTGGAGAAGTGCAGTGAAAAAAGCCGCCGCGCTTCTACTCCTCACGGCTTGCGCCGCTCCGAGCTGGGAAAGAGCGCCCCATGATCAGCCCTACCAACGCGCGCCCGCACCGATCCTGCACCCGTCGCCGGAGCCTCGGGAGACGTACTCCTGGTGGAACGCGGCTTCCCGCGGGGCCATTCGGCCGCTCGGTGAGATGGTCAGCCCGGCGAAATATCTCGAGCTCGCCGCAGGCGCGGAGGAAGCCCAAGACATCAACGCGTTCGGGCAGGTGATCGAGTCGCCCTGGTTCACGCCGCGGCTCGGCAAGCTCCCGTTGTCCGCGACCGACGTGGCCCGAGCGGGCGATCAGCTGAGCAATCCGGCCTCCGGACCGTGGATCGTCCTCGGCGGCAAGGTCGAAGGCGCGACGCCGGGCCTACTGATGCAGGATCTCGACGGCACCACTTACGTCGTGAAGTTCGATCCCCCGGCCTTTCCAGAGCTGGCCTCGGGTGCGGAAATGATCGCCAGCAAAATATTGTGGGCCGCGGGTTACAACGTCCCCGAAACTTATCTCGCCCGCTGTAACCTGCGCTGGCTCCAGCTTCCGTCGAGCGCCACCACCCGCGGCGGCTACAACGAGACCGTGCCGCTCGATCGCCATCGGCTCGCGGCAATCCTGGCACACGTCAACCCGCTGCCGGACGGCATGGTGCGCGCCTTGTTCAGCCGCGTGGTGCCGGGCCGAACCTTGGGACCGGGAACGTTCCGCGGCGTCCGCTCGGATGATCCGAACGACCGCATTCCGCACGAGAAACGCCGCAGCCTCCGCGGCTTGTGGCTGTTCGAGGCTTGGATCAACGGGACCGACACGCGGGACAGCCACCTGCTCGACGTGTTCGCTCCAGAGGAAGGCGACCTGGGATACGTCCAGCACTATCTGGTGGATTTCGGCGACTCCCTCGGCTCGGGCGGAACACGGACCAAATATGTCGGCGAAGGTTATGAGTATCGCGTCGACTGGGCCGCCATCGGTTTTCGGTTCGTGACCCTCGGCCTCAACTACCCCTACTGGCTGGCGATCCGGCGGACCCCGCTGCGCTCGGTCGGCGTATTCGAGGCGGACACCTTCGAGCCGCGGCGCTGGCGGCCGAACCTCCCCAATCCGGCCTTCAATCAGGCGACCGCTCTCGATACTTACTGGGCGGCCTCGATTATCGCCCGCTTTACGCCCGAAATGCTGGAGAGCGTGGTCCGTCGCGCGGAATACCGGGAAAAAGGCGCCGAGGACTGGATCTTGAAAGTGCTCCTGGCGCGGCAAAAAAAGGTCCTGGAGTACGCTTTCGAGGACGTTTTGCCGCTCGACGATCCACGCATGGAAGGGAACTATCTCGTCGCTTTCACCGACCTCGCGCTGGAGCGGGAGCTGATCGAGCCGAAGAACGCGCGGCTCAGCTGGACGCTCCGTGGGGATGGCATCGAGGCGCGCGGCGAATCCGATCAGGCGCGGATCGAGCTCCAGCACGCGGTGAGTACGGCGGCGGAAGGAACGTTCCTGGCCCTCGAAGTCACCCGCTTTGGCCGGACGAGCCCCTCGCTCACGCTGCACTTGCGCGTGCTGAAAGACCGCCTGCTCCCGGTCGCCCTGCGGCGCTAGCGGGGCTTTAAAAACGAGCGGCCTCAGCGTCCCGAATCGGCGCGAGTGCTGGTGCCGGTGTCCCGGACGGTGCTCACGCCTGCGTCGTCCGCTTCGACCCCGGTATCGACCAAAACGCCGACGTCCGCGAACGAGCCACGCTCACCACAGGCCGAGAGCAATGCCATCAGGCCGCAAATAACCAATAAAATACGCATCGGACGTTAGCGCCGGACCGAAGCCACGCTGGAGCGGATGCTCCAAACTTTGAGCATCGCCTCGACGAAGATCTTCGAGCTCATCTTGGAGACGCCCACTTCGCGGTCGACGAACCGGATCGGCATTTCGTGGATGTCCACACCCATCGCCAAGAGGTGGGTGGTGACCTCGATCTGAAAACCGAAGCCGTCGACCCGCAGGTTGTCGAGGTCGAGGCGCTCCAGCGCCGAAGCTCGGTAACCTTTGAAGCCGGAGGTCAGGTCGCGCACTTTCGAGTGCAGCACCGTGCGGGCGTACAGGCTCCCGGCGCTCGAAATGGCGCTCCGGTACCAGGGCCAGTTTTCGGTGCCTCCGCCCTCGACGCGCCGCGATCCGACCACCACCGAGTGGGACTCGAGCAGCTCGATCATCCGCGGAAGATCGGCCGGTGAGTGGCTGAAGTCGCAGTCCATCTGCACCATGCGCTCGTACCCATGGTCGAGCGCCCAGCGGAACCCGTACCGATAGGCCACGCCCAACCCTTGTTTTCCAGGGCGGTGCGCGACGTGGACCCGCGAATCCTGCGCGGCGACCTTGTCGGCGATGCGGCCGGTTCCGTCCGGCGAATTGTCGTCGATGATCAGGACGTGCGCTTCGGGCACGTTTTGATGGATCGCGGTGATCATCCGTTCGACGTTGCCCGCCTCGTTGTAGGTGGGAACCAAGATCACGGCTCCCGCACCGCGCAGCACGGCTTGGCGATCGACCGACATCGGGCCAGAGGATCGACGCAGACTTTCCAAAGGTCAAACCTCCGCTCGCATTTTCGGCGCCGCTGATTTCAAATGCAGCGTGATCGAATGGTTGCTCACGCTGGGCGTGTTGGCGCTCGGTGGTGCGACGGTCTGGAAAGCTGCGCTAGGTCAGGGCCGCCCGGCGCTGATCACCGCCGGTGGAGCGCTCGGATTCTTGATCCTCAGCGCATTCGTGGGCCGAAACGACCTCGGGCTCCAGAAGCTGGCCGGCTACGTGATCATGCCGAGCGGCCTGTTCTGGCTCTTTCCAGCACAGTGGGATCCGAAGCTTGGAATTCACGTGACTTGAAGTCGCGGC